>Ga0118677_10001041_pt1 | contig 35457 bp, 44 predicted proteins | sample AliMusrvi5mmetaG_FD_86154 | JGI IMG/M metagenome (GOLD analysis project Ga0118677, IMG submission 86154)
CGATAGGGGTGGGATATAGTCGTCAAAGGTACGTACATATTTTTTTACAAAGTGGCCCTTTGTAAAAATTTCAGTAATTTATTTACGCGTCTTACTGACCGATTTCTGTTTCTTTGGTGCCGATTTCCGCGTGTTTTTGGCCGATTTCCGTGTCTTTTTGGCACTTTTGCGAGAACTCTTACGACTCTCGCGACCGACGCTCTTCTTACGTGTATTATTAGAGCTTTTTCGTCCTCTACTTTTTCTGACGGTCTTCCTAAACCTAAAAGAATTTTGGATTTCAGGAATTTCAGACCAATGAGCCGAACATCTGCCTGAAACCGGAGAATATTTTCATGGCAAGAATCGGCAATTCCATTTCCAAAGAGGTTCGGACGCAGTTTCCTATTTGGCCATGGTCCGGTCATCCACATCCTATGTCCGGGCTGAACCCTGTGGACGACCAGAAACTGCCCGAAACAATTGGTTTACTAGAAATTGCCTATGAGGCTGGCATCAAACATGGCTGTTATGTCGGGGCACCTGACCAGCCTTACGTCGCAACTACGGACTTGGTACTCACTATCAACGCTCCAACGGGCTCCAGGCTAGTCTTTTGGACATGCAAACCAGCATCAATATTGACTTGCGCAGGGCCACGGCAGAACCGCATTGCAGAAAGGATAGAGCTAGAACGCAGGTACGCGAAAGCAGTTGGGGCCACGCATGTGGTGTATGACGGTACACATGTAAGCACAAAGTTGGTCGCAAATCTGGACTGGCTCGAACGGAATGTGTCAATGACTTTGCTACACCTTGCTTCATAAATTTACGGTGCAGGGTTGTGCTGTTTCAGTCGGCTTCCTTTTGTCTGTCGGTGGGTTGATCCAGGCCGCAGTGGGCATGGGTTTCAGGCTAGGGCGGATGCCCTTGAATCGGTTGGGCGTGGCGGTGAATGCCGCATTCAGCGTCGCTTGTCGAACTTCGCGCATGGCCTGCGCTTGCCCGTAGTGCACGCTGTAGGGCGTCATGTGGCCAATGCCCGAATGGCAGTGCTGGCCGTTGTACCAGGCAAAGAATGTCTGGCAATGGCTTCTGGCGTCTTCGATGCTGCCAAAGCGCTCTGGGAAGTCGGGGCGGTATTTCATGGTCTTGAACTGCGACTCCGAATAGGGGTTGTCGTCCGAGGTGTAGGGGCGGCTGTGGCTCTTGGCCACGTCCAGGTCAATCAGCAAGCTGGCCACCGGCTTGGAGCGCATGGAGGTGCCGCGATCTGCGTGCAGCGTGAGTGCACCGGGCAGCACATCGTGACGCGCCACGGTATCGGCAATGAGCTGCTGGGCCAACTCAGCACTCTCGCGCGGCGCAATCAGCCAGCCGACGACGTAGCGGCTAAAAATGTCCAGGATGACGTAGAGGTGGAAGCAGGTCCACTTGGCTGGCCCCTTGAGCTTGGTGATGTCCCACGACCAAACCTGGTTGGGCGCTGTGGCCAGCAACTCAGGCTTGGCATAGGCCGGGTGGCTGCGCTGGCGGCGGCGCTCGGCACTGCTGGCGTTGGCAGCCAGCAATCGGTACATGGTGCGCACTGACCCCAGGTAAGTGCCTTCATCCAGCAGAGTGGCGTGCACTGCCGCTGGAGCGGTGTCGGCAAAGCGCTCGCTGCACAGGGCTTGCAGCACCTTGGACTGCTCCACCTCACTCAAGGCCAGCGGCGAGCGTGCGCGCACCAGCCTTGGCACCGAGGGAGGCCCCACAAAGGCAGTACGGTGCGCGCGTGCTTGGTGCCTGCCGGGCGCACCGCGCCACAAGCCCATGGCGCGGCATGCAGCAGCACTGCCAAGCGCTGGGGTAAGTTCAAGCGTGCCAGCCATCAAGGACTCGCGAACTTCGTAAGTGGCTCGAGTTGCTCCAGCAACGCGGCAACTTTTTTTTGGACCTCGATGACCAAATGTGCATTGCTGAGCTGCACCCGAAGCTTGTCGCGCTCACGGGTCATCAGCGCCAATTGCTTGAGTTCATCCCGAGCGGGGGCAGGTTTTGGGCCGCGCTTTTTAGCTTCGGCTCCATTGAGCTCACCTGCGGCATATTGGCGTCGCCATGTAGCCAGTGCAGATGAGTACACGCCTTCACGGCGCATCAGCGCACCGATTTCACCGGGCTTGGTGCACGCGGCGGCGGCAAGCACAATGCGGCGCTTGTCGGCATTGGTAATGTTGCGACGTTTGGCAACGGGCACGACTTCGGAGTCGAAGCTGGGTGACAATGGCCGCGCCGACACAGGCGCATCTTCAGTCGCCCTTCGGGCTCCTTGCGATGCGCCTGTGTCGACTGAATCTCCGGCTGCATGCATCTGTGCCTTGGGTTGTTTGTTGATCTTCATACCTACCTCGTTACTCTCTAAACTAACAGGGGTAGGTGCAGCAAGTCATTCTGGCACGGGGGGCGCCGAGGGAAAAGGGAATCTATCCACACTTACTTGAGCAAAAAATCCGTCGTCTTATGGCTGTTGACCCAAAAGAGACCAGATACGCAATGGATAGTGGTGAGTGGCTTCAAGTAACGATGTACTGCAATCAAGAGAATTGGTCGGAAGCCATGATAGAGACGGACCAGCTAATGATTGCGATGAACAGAATCGACTGGTCAAAGCCGGGAGAATTCATCGAATTAGAAGAGCCAGAAACCCTAGGCGGGTTTCTTTCAGAGATGCCCTAGGCTAGACCAATCACAGTGCGGCTACCTGCCACAAACGAATCACACATGGCGGATTTTGAGCGGCGGATGTTTAGGCTCCCCCCAATCTCCGTAAACTTCGTACTGCCTTCCATCGGCGTCCTTGCACAGGAACATGTCAAATCCGCAAAAGCTGTCCACATCGTAGTACCAATTCCGTTCCACGGACTGCGGCTTAGCCTTGCGGAAGCAGCGCATGATGCGATGAACGATGCTAAGACCCTCGCCATCAATCTCAGCGTGGTACAGGTGACGGTAGGGCAATGGTTCCATGGTGATGTGATTATGTGCCCATCCCTCAATCTACAGGAACTACACGGCCTACCCGTGTACTTCCCGTGGTCTCGCTGTCAACTCGCTGTGCGCCTATGAGCGCCTCCGAAAATTCGCCCTAGAGTGCACCCGAAAACTTTGCAACTCCCTCGCGTGGCCGCCTCTAAAAATTCGGCAAGAGCAAACGTCAGGAAATATCAGTATCACGCGCCTGAGCGATGGTGAGGGAGAGTTGCCTGCCATGACCGTTCCCGAGAAATTTGGAACAAACCTCAACAAAAGTCAGCATTTCTCGCGTGCGCGATGGCACCCGCAAAGGTCTACATCGCCGCAATCTCGCCGTTAGCGGCCTTCAGCTTACTAACTACGGCACTAACCTAGCCCAAATCTCACCCTTGATACAACCTTGATACGTTCGGCTTGGTGTCCATTGCAGTTTCGGGCATGGCCTGAAATCTTCCACGTAGTTACGCTGTTCATACGCTTTCCGGAAAGTCCCAGCAAGCACTGCGCCACTATGAGCAACATGCTCAAACCACGCGCCAGGGATGGTTACGGTCAATGAGTGGTAACCGGCTTTGTAACTGCTAGACAAATCAGTCACCATTCACCGGCGCCAGCGCCTTGATGCCCGCCACCAAAAGCGCGTCAACGATGGCCCGCATGGGTGCATCGGGGCGAATCTGACGGAATCGCTCTATGGCCTGCACCGCCCGTCCAGTTGGATACCAGTCAACGCGAACATGGTCCCTGCGGAACTTCGCCAGGGCGGGTTTAGATTTGGCTGTCATTTGGATGGACTCCTTGAAAGTTTGGACAGTTGGCGCACATCGCCAGACCAATACGGCAGCCGGTAGACAGCCACAAACCCCACAGCGTCACGTCCAGGCGGTGTATGCAGGTTTGGCAGGTCATAGCGGCCCAAGCTCCCGAACAACGTCACGCAGGTCTCTGGCAACGAATGCCACTCCACCAGCACCACGGATGCGGTCAAGGAATGCGGACTGCTCGGTACTCAACTTGCCTTTGGGGGCTTTGACCTCCACGCCAATGAACCGGCCATCACGAAGCTGGCCCAACACGTCAGGGCAACCGACAAACCCAAAGCGGATGAACCTGCCGCCGACTTTGGCGACACCGCTATTCATACGCTCCACCCAGACCACGGCGGGATGCGCCCGAAGTGCCTTCAGTACTTCCACCAGGGCGGCAGACTCCGGGCGGTCATTGCTGTGCTTGGTGGGGTTTGTCGGCAGCCCGAACAGGTCCATGCTGGCGGGCACCGGATTTGCACCAGAGAAAGGCTTGCTCATAGCGCACCCTTCAAACTTTCACCCGTTCCCACTGGTTCCCACCCGTTCCCATACGTTCCGGGAACCAGTGAAAGGGCAGGGATGGACATCAGTATTTCACTGATTCCACCCGTTCCCATGCTATTTTCCTTAGGGAACGAGTGAAACGGGAACGAGTGGAATTGACTGCTAGGCATGGTCATCCCCCACGGTGTCGCTACCAACCTCGGGAACCAGTGGAATTGCTGGTTTCTGCCAGCTTTGCGGTATCTCCAGCTTGGCGCTTGGAAGGCCATCACCGCGCAACAGGGCCTCATGCTCGTCGGTCGTGAAGTTCACCAGATACGCGGCCTTGCTGTTGACAATGCGAATCTTGGCCGGGACTGGCACCTCATAAAGCCAGCGCTCAGACAACAGGTTTTCAATCACCATGCTCACCGTCTGGCGCTTGCGGTTCAGTTGGGCCAATACCCCGGCGCGGTTCAACGGGTTGCCTGCCTGCCATGCGGTCTCTACGGCATCGCGTACATCTTGACGCATGGTTGCGGCATCATCCTTGCGCGAGAGCTCTGCGGCCTGCTCTGAGGCTTCCTTGCGGCTCATTTCGGCTGGCGCTGCAATGCCCCATCGCATGATGATGGTCTCAACGTTGCCGTACTCGTCATTGGCTGGGGCTTGGGCCGTGAAGCTGGTTATTTCAAGCTCTTGCCAACGAGGTTCAAACCGGGTCTTACCCAGCACCAGATAGCGCGATTCACCCTCGCGCACCAGAAACAAGGTTTGGTTTGCATCGCCTTCAATGGCGCTCGCCCCACGGCTGGACAGTCCCGTTACGTCAGCGCGGCCAATGTTTGGTTTGGCTACGTGACCAATGAGCCACACCGGAAGGCATTCAAACCCTTGCTTCAATGCGGCCATCATTGCGCTCGCCTCACTGTTGTCGTTCTCGTTATCCAGCGCCAGCACTGCGCTTTTAGTGTCCAGCACCACCAACGGCAGCACCTCCACGCCATCCACTATGCGGGTGAAATGCTCTCGGTACGTCTTGCCTACTTCCGCCACATAAGCGGGGTCCAGGCGCAGTGCTTCCACGATGTGCAGTCGTTCACGTACCGATTCCAGACTAATACCTAGATTGCCATGACCCACAATGCCAGCCATGATGCGGTGGGCCTGTTCCACGTCTTCAGTGACATAGACAACATGCCTCCATTGACGAGGCATCAGTTGCCCACCATGCAATCCGGCGGCGGTCATTGCCAGCGGTAGCAGCGCGGTTGTCTTGCCAACGCCATGCGCTCCAGCGATAACAACCACGCCATGCCCAATGAAGCCCGGTATCACCCAGCGCGGTGCCTTCGCAGTTCCGTCGAAGTTAACGAATCGCGCCAGCGGGTGAACCTTTATCTCAGGCTTGGGCGGCTCTGTAGCAGCTTCCAGCAGCATCGCCAGGGCATCGCCACCTTCAGCGCGGGCCAAGTCGCCCACATCGCTGTTATCAGGCCAGCCGGTCGGCATGGCGGCTACGGCAGCGCCAACGTCTCGGGCAATCTTTTCGGCGTCCGATTCTTTGCCAGTGTCTGGCACCAGCACCAGGGCTGCGGACGGGTCACGCTCGCGCATGGACTCGGCGACACGGCGCACATTGCCCCAGCCAAAGCACACCACGGCGCGGTAGCCTGTCGCTTGCCACACAGCCCATGCGGCACCGATACCCTCGCACAGATACGCAGCGCCATCGCTCGGCCCCACGGTGAAGGTTGCACCGGCCATGCTGGCACCGGGCAAGTTCACTTTCTTGCCAGCACCGGGCGGCGGAATGAATTGGGCGCTCTGAAGCTCACCATCTGGCGCATAGGCGGGCACCATCAGGTAACCGGCCATGCTTTGCCCAACAATGGTCAGGCTGTCACCAGCAGGTACCACGCGTAGGGTGTCGAGCGGCACACCAGACGCACCCTTGTCCAGAATGTAGGCGTGTGCGTTGGTGGCAGCTTTGCAGCGGCTCCAAACGTCAGCAGCACCCATGCCAGGGCGGGGCTTGCGCGGCTGTTCCTCCTTTGGCTTTGTTGTGGCTAGGGCTGGCGCAGGTCGTGGGCTTGTGCTTCCATCAGTCCATCCTTGGTCACGGGCCATGCCAAACAATGCACCAGCGCCAACACCACCGGGCGAAGTCTTGAAGCTCCGAAAGGTAGCGCGGGCGGCTTGGGCGTTGTAGCTGGGTGCGGATGCGCTCCAAGTGTCGAAGTCATCAAAGGCCAATCCGGCAGCATGGGAGGCCATGCCAACCTTTACCCATTGGTCACGCGGCAGGTCGGCAGGGATTGCATACAGCGCGTCACGGGCGCGGGTTGTGTCATGACCGTTAAGCATGTGCACCTCCTTGCTGGCGCATGGATGCGACAAACTGTTTCGCTTTTGTGGGCAGCGAGTAAAGTGCAATCGGGCGGCGGCGGCTAGGCGTGTGGACGGGAATGGAGTCAGGCTCCCATCCCAAATAACCCAATTCCTTAATTGCGGCGGCAAGCCTCCATCCCTTACCCTCGGCCAACCAATCAATCTGTGTCACGTCACGCGCCAGAAGGTCGTGCAATGCAATGTCGGCATACGTCCCGGCAGTCGGCATAAGTGGGAAGAATGGGGGCTCCGGAAGAAGTGAAAGCTGTTCACTCATGGCAGACTCCCAAGCGCACAGCAAAGTCGTGCAGGCCATCGAGGTCGTCAGCGTTGTGTGTGTAGCCGTACTTGCAGACCAGATAGCCACCATCCTTCAAGGGATAGACGGCATGCCCGGCCATAGCCATGATTGCGCGAAGGGTTGATTCGGCTTTACTGTGGCGAGTGCCAGTGGCAAAATCGAGGTCGTTAACGTTTTGTGTGTAGGTCTTGGCGGGTTGGTTGTTTGCAGCAGCCAGCCCGTTGCTCATTGTGTGGTTCACTTTGCAGTCCTCCACAGCTTCAGCCATTGGGTAGGAGCGGCACACCAGATGCGCAGTGCCAGCGCCATGACAGCGGCTTTCATGCCACCCCCAGAACACGGCGCAATTCGGATACAGGCCAAGCCAATCTTCCGGAAATACGCATGGGGCGCAGCGGCCCCGACTCTGCGGATGCCCAACCGCGCAATGTTTGTTCGCGACGGTTCAGGTGAAAGGCCGCCTCTGGGGTGGGGAGGTTTGCGCGGGTCTCATGCGCAAGTGACGGGTAACGGGGCGCTGATTCAAGGGTAGCAGGGTGCATTTAAGCTCCAAACAACACGGCGTAATTGCTGTGTCTGGAAACTCACTCTGGAATGCACAAAGGCATTCGCACATCACTTTCTATCTACACTCACATAGGTCGCAAACCCTCATGGAATAAGGCTTTCAGGCTTGTTGCTGGGTGTCGTGCAACTTATGCAACTTTCGTTTGTGCGGTTTGTGCAAACTGTGCAATGTACGCTTTGGCCTGAGCAACGCTATGCGGGGGTGGATTCCAGTGACCGGCCCCAAGTACAGTGTTGCGGATAGTCCCGGCTCGGGGGTTTTGCTTCTTACCCCCTTGGATGTTGTTATCTGTGCACCACTTTGCCATGTGGTCGCAAATGCCGTGAACTGATGGATTACAGCCGCTGGCCCGCAGCCTTAACCAATGCTCCCATGCCTCCTCTTGTACTGCCATTCTCCAGTCGGTCTCAGGTGTGACCGCCTCGGCAGTGGGTTGCGTAGCTTCCGGCTCCCTTGCAAGTGTTGCATCCAGCGGCTGGTGCTGGCGCAATGTCACAGGCCACCGCACATACGGAGCCCAGCTAACCGCATCCATCCAGGCATTGATGTTGTCGGGGATAACTATGTCGGTGAAGTCGTTGCATGCTCTACCTCGCACGGGTGCGCCGTCATCAGGGTCTAGCACCACCAGTTCTCCAGACTTGAAGGCGGGTAGCATGCGCTCTTTTATGAAGACGGCGGCATTGAACCCATGGGCTGTGGCCAGCACCTCGGCGGCTTCGCGCATGGTGTACCTACCTAGGGCATTGCGCTTGGCTTTGTCTGCCGGATAGCGTTCGTGTCCAACTGCATCAATGGTGGGCATGCCATTGATGGCGATGTGCATGAACTCTGACGGCACGGGCGCGGTCATTGCGGTGGCCTGTGCTGCATACGCCGCTTCTAAGTCCGTAGTGCTAGGTTCTGTCCACATCGCATTCGGTATCAGTCTGTAGAAAGTCTGCTCTCCGCCACCAACGTAACCAAGGTAGTGCCCGGCCTCGGTGCCATCAAGTTGAAGGGTGAGTGGGCCAAATTCCACTGACTTCCCATTAATATTCACCACTTGGAAAGTGTTTCCGGTTGCCTTGCCCCATTCAGCAAGATGTTGGGACGTGACATGCAAAGCCAGAATTTCACTCGTTGCCACGCCTTCAATGCTAAAAAACTGCGGCAAAGGAGAAGCTTGGATTAGTGCTTCGGCATCACCCATCGCCCCGTCGTTGGAGCAAACCTTTATGGCACCATGTTTGGCTGCTGCCATCAGCATTTCAACACGCTGCGGTCTAATTGCGTCAAGAGTCGGACTATGCATCGTCCGTTCACCGTATGCCGTGCTGGCATGTTTCGCCATAGCTTCAGCGACATCAATTAATGGAATGATGTCACCCCGCTTGGGTCGGTTGATTGCCACTACGTATTCCATACCCACCCCTTCAAGGTGTCACTTCAATGAGGTGCCCCAGCCGGTCGGTGAAGGTTCCGACTTTTCGCCAGCGGTAATTAGTCGCGGGCTAGGCCAGGGCCAAACAGGTTACTGTGCCGCTGGCGCTGATTCACGGGCCATAGGCATGGGCTTGGATGCTTTTGGCCTCTCCACCAACTCACCGGCCCAGTATTTGCGCATCACTTCATCGACAACCAGTTGGTATTTTTCGCGCTGTTTTTCGGCTACTTTCCACTCTCTTTCATTCGCCAAAAACTTGTCAAAGGAACTTTGCGACGGAAACACGATTGACGCGCGGCCATTGCGCTTAAGCATCTTGTCAGTCCACTGTTTTTTCTGCTCTTCAGTTTCGCCGGGTTTCGCAACCCTTGCACGGATGCCGCAACTCAGTATCTTGGTGCGGTTGGTCCTTTTGGGCGTGCTACTGGCATCGCTTACATTCTCTATAGCCATTTTCAAAGTCCTTCTTTGATGTGGTCAGGGGCTGGCTTGTGGTCGTATCACTTGCTGGCCCCGTCTTTTGCCCTGGGTGAACCGCGCCAGGGCTTCGCGGTATCTCTATGCGGCCATTGCTGGCGCAGGCTTCACGCGCATGGGTGTGGTCTTGAATCGCTGTTCAGCCTGCCACACGTCATAGGCACTTTGCTCTGCCAGCCAGACACGCGCCCCCCCCCCGCGCTTTGCACCTAGCCATGCCTCAAGGCGAAGGGCCATATCGGGCGAAATGGCAGCGCGGCCATTCAACATGCGCGACAGTGCCACGCGGGAAACGCCTAGCTGTTCAGCGGCTTGGGTCACACCCAGCCCTAATGCGGGCAACACGTCATCGCGCAGGGTCAGGCCGGGGTGTGGTGGGTTGTGCATGCGGTTCATTGCGGTGCTCCTAGTGGTAATCCATGTAATCGACCAGCACAGCGTCTGTGCCATCAAAGGTAAAAGTCATTCGCCAATTGCCGTTTACTGACACGGCCCAATGGTTTGCAAGGTCACCACTGAGTGGGTGCAATCCCCAGCCCGGCAGGTTCATATCTGGCGCACCCATAGCCACGTCCAGGCGTGCCAGCAGCCGCGCCAGCTTGGGCGCATGGTCTGGCCGAATGCCTGCTTTTGTGCCGCGCTGAAAGAACGCTTGCAGCCCCTTATGACCGAATGACTTAATCATGATTTATTGTATCTTGTGTCGTTACGCTTTACAATTTATTTGTTCACCAATCGCAACCCATTTGGCTCAGCCTTAGCATCAAACACAATCCCGGCCTGCTCCAATATCCAAGCTTCGATGCGCTCATGGTGAACACGCAGCAGGTCCAACGGACGGACGGTGTAATGCTTTTCAGCGGTCGCGCTTGGCTTGTGGCCCATGATTTGAGCGACAACACCGGCAGGTATCTCTAACCACTCGGTCAGGCTTTTGAATGACCGGCGCAGGTCATGCAGTGTCAAACCCTCAAGCCCCGCAACTTTGCATGCGCATACGTGGTAGCTGCGCGGGATGGACACTGCACCACCTTTAGCCGTGGGGCTGGAAAAAACCCAGGGGTTAGCAGTCTTTTCGCCCGTTTTCTTGTCAACGGTCACACGACGGGGCAGCGTAGCCAGTAAGTGCGACACATACGGCGTCAGCGGAATGACGCGCTCACCTTCCACTTTGTCGCGGATGGTGATGCCCTTCCACATCAAATTTATGTCTGCCCACTTCATGCCCAGGATTTCGCCAGGACGAGCACCGGTCAGCAGAACAGTTCGCAGATAGGCAGACACAACCGGATTGCCCAGGTTGCCCACGGCAGTGAACCATGCGGAAAGCTGTGACTTTTCCAGTGAACCGGACTTCACAGCAGGCTTGCCGAACGCCTCCCGCGCTTTCTTGGTCTTGGCTGGATTGACCGGCAGCAGGTGTTGATATTCCTTTTGCTCACTGCACCACGTTAGAAACGCCTTCAGGCAGCGCCATGCCAAGCGGCCATATGTGGGGCGGGTCTTGGCTTCCTTCGTGGCCCATGCCTCGATTGTTTCCGGCGTCAGTTCGGACAACCTCAGCGCCAGCAGCGGATATATCGGGCCAGGGATGGTTAAGCCCTTCCCCACTCTGGTGCCGCGTGACTTCTTAACGCCACCAGCAGCGGCCATGCGGCCATGGTCAGCGTAATGCCGGTCACCCCAATGCGGCTGGCGCTCGGCTAAGTACAGCGGCCACGCTTCGCTAACCATTATGGTGTCGGCTTTGGCGGCTTCGCGCTTTTCAACATCGGCGGCAGTAATGGCGGCTTTAACTTCCCGAGGGTCGCGGCCTTCGTCAATCTGGCGCTGTAGTTCCCGCGCTTTGGCTTGGGCGTCTGGAATGCTCCAGGCTTCAGGACTGCCAATAGTCAGGCGTATGTCTTTGCCTTGATAGACACCCTGGAACACATAGGCAGGCTTTCCGGCAGGTGTGGCACGGACGCCAAGCCCTTTGGCAGTCGCGTCCCACAGAAACGCCTGCGCCTTATCAGGTGGGCATTTGAAGCCTGTAACCCTGCCAGCAGTGAATGCAACCTTTGCCATGCCCAGCCCCTTGAAAAGTCTTACATCGTTCAGGATGTAAGGGCGGATGTAAGACTATTTGCCAAAAACACCCGAATTTCAATCAACACCTACGGACAAATATCGCATGTAAGCTGTTGATTTGTATATAGTGTATCAACTTACATCAACACTGGCAAATCTTACATAACGCAGACTGTTAATCCGTAGGTCACTGGTTCGAGCCCAGGTCGAGGAGCCAGATAAAACCCAATGAAATCAACCACTTAGACCAAAAACCTAGGTGGTTTTTTTTTGCCTTTTTGCTTAATTTTTAAGCAGAAAATTAGACAATCCGGGGGTAAAAATTAGACAGTTCAAAGACACCCCGAAAAACAGGCAAAAAAAGACCCCCCAGCCCGAAGGCCAGGGGCATCAAAACCGCCTTGTGGGCGAAGGTCGATGACAGAACCCATCGCCGCCTCTCAGAACAAACCGGGAGCCAATTCCGTTTGCTTGGCAGGGTCAGCCGCCAAATGCCTGAACAGCTCCACCGCAGGCACTCGAATCAACGGTTGTGCTTGCGCAACAGTCCCGTTTAGCCATTGATCCCAGTCGCCCTGCTCTAACGACACTACCGCTCTTTTGTCTTGCTTGTCTGCCGGAAACTTTGGATCTGGTTTGTGCATCAAGCCCAACAGCGGATGTCCATCGCAGTTCTGCGTGATCATGGAATAGCTGGGCACCAACTCCCCCGTTGTCGGATCGGTCCATTCGGACCAGATGCCAGCCAGTGCCCATGGCTCATGGTCGGCGCGCCAGAATCGCCACCAGATGTTTTTTCCGGTGCCCCAGTAAGGCTCATCGAAGCTATCCGCAGGAATGATGCAGCGTTGCCCCCGCATCCAGGCAGCACGGTATGTTGGGGCGGTGGCCAGTCGCTCCCGGCGGGCGTTGTTGGTGCTCAAGCGCTGCCCAGTTGGCAGCATGGGAACGCGGGTGCTTGAGTTGGGCGGGATTAGACCCCATTGCGCCACCAAGGCGCCTCCAGGCACCACGATTGGGCCAGGCTTGAGCGGTGCCACTGTCGCGGCGTATGCGCCCACTGGGGCGCTCACGGCAAAGCGCATGCTGATTTTTTCTGGGCCAGTCGGGGCATAAAGGTTACACATTTTGCAAGTGGCTCGCCACTGAATCGTTCATCAACCAGATTGCAGCCAATCGCGTTATCCCGCAGCAATTCCTGCGCAGCATCCAAAACAGCCACGCGGCAGAGCAATATGCGCTGGAAAATTCTCAGCGCAACCGATGACACGGGGTTTATTCCAAACCGACATCCGCATGGCCTGGGCTTTGTAGAACGCGGGGTTTTGGAAAGCAGCCAGTCGGATCAAGCGGTTAGCCAGCGCTTGTGGTAGCTGAGACTTCTCAAAATAAATCAGATTCGATAGCGTCACGGTCAACATCTTAGGCGTTGGCCCGGAGATCTTTTTGGTCACGGGTGCACGTTTCCAAGGCTCCTTAAGGTCTTCCGCATCAATGAAGGTGACGTCCAGCGGATGAACACCGCCAGTGGCGCGCAAAATCGTTGGCTCAATGTCATGCGGGGCCATGGGCTCAATCGATGTCAAATAAGCCCATTGATCGGAATAAGGCAGAAAACCTTCATCTACGAACACGCTGCCGCCGTACTCCCTTGGCTTTTTCTGCAGGGGCAGCGCAATCAAATTGCCAAAGCCGCCTTTTGGCATCGTGTCCTGATTCGGGAAAATCCGGTCATAAGATTCAAGCTTCAGTTGCCGTGTCCGCGCACAGGTGTGGCTGATGAGGGCGGTCCCCAAGCGACGGGCATCACGCGCCGAGACCCTGGAGGCAAAAAACACCCAGGCATGGGCACCCTTGCCGGAGCGGGAAATTTCGATGGCAACGGGCACTCCCAACTCAAGGCACGACTGGCGGTACGCCTGTACGTCCTCTTGCCAATCAGCCTCATCAAAATCAGCGGCCAAAAAATGGCAGGTATCGTCTGTCAGCAATGGATACACGCCCACCGTTTGCTTGCCTGCAAGATGGGCGTAAATCACGGTATCAGTCAGCGGATTGAGCACGCGGTTGCCACACTCCGAGCATTTGATACGCGGTTTATCGCAGACGCCGGGCCGCCACTCGTTGGAACAAGCTGGCGCATAGCCGGACTTTCCGCTTGATTTACCTTCCCAGCGGACCGGAAAGACGTCTGCGCGGCCCCGAAACAGCCGTCGAAATAGTGTCACTTTTTCGGCGGTACTGAACCGTGAGGGCTCAGCCTCCGTGGTAACGAGTGCTTCAGGCTCTGCGGGAAGACGCCAGTCAATACCGTTGGACTGCAACAGCGCGACAAGTCGAGCGTTTTCGGCCTGTAATGCGGCTATCGAATGGGAATCAACCATAGGCATCATCGGGCAATCACTGCAACGAACAATTTGACAGTTTTTTCATGGCTTATCTTGGTGGTCTGATGCGATATTCGCAACGGGATTTTGCGTCAGATACACAGCCATGATAATATCAATCATGGCTGATCGAAAAATCATCGATGATTCGCACAACATCACACAAAAGCGCGGCAATGGCCAACTTCGGCGTGAGGTATGGGTTGACGCACAAGGTCGAGTGACGCGTTACAACCTTGCGTACATCAACCATGCGCTACACAGTGACGATAACGGCCGTGTAGTGGGCTATGACAACCAGCATGGCTACCACCACCGGCATTACTTCGGGGTTGTAGAGCCCGTCATCTTCACAAGTTTTGAAGACACCGAAGATCAGTTCCAGGCGGATTGGTCAGCACTCAGGAGCAAAGCATGAAAAACGTCATTCTTAAAGCAGGCACCGAACATGATTTCTTCCAACGAGGGAAGAAACTGGCGCGCCTTGCCGATATGGGCCAGCCGCTACCCGAAGAGCGTACTGTCAGTTTTGAAGATCCGGCAGAACTCTTGCGACTGCTGACAGTCAGCCGCCTTGACTTGTTCCGCAGTGTTAAAGATGAACCGGGCTCCATTACCGTCATTGCAGGACGCCTGCATCGTGATCGCAGTGCCGTCAAACGGGATGTTGATCAATTGGCGCAAGCAGGTCTCGTCACGATTGAAACCAAAGTTTTGCCCGGTCATGGACACATGAAAGAGGTACGAGCCGCAGCGACTTGTTTTAGGCTTGAGGCGATGGTGATGTGAACGTTGAAACTAGCTAGAAGTGGCTGGGCGTTTCCGGTCCTGCTCCGGTCCCTCAGGATGTCATCGGACTACGTCTGGTCACTATCTGGTCACCAATTTCGCCATGTTAAAATCCTGCCATCACGCTAAGGCCTTTGATTTTTAAGGTTTTTTTCAACTTCTCGCTCAAGCAACCTTGCCAGTTAAGCTTACTGTTAATCCGTAGGTCCCTGGTTCGAGCCCAGGTCGAGGAGCTAGATAAAAGCCTTTGGAAACAAGTGCTTACAAGCGAAAAGCCACCGCAACCCGGTGGCTTTTTTCTTGCCTGAATTTTCCATGTAGGCGCAGGTGTAGGCAGATTGCGCAGGTGTAGGCATCTCAATCACCGTCCCCGAAAAAGCCCGAGATCATCCAGCAGGTCAGCCAGTGCAGGCCATAGGCACACCCCAGTGCGGCCAGCGCATAAAGTTTCTCGCCGCCATTCGCGGAGATCGCGGGTATGGCAGCGAAGAACAGGCCAACCACACCCCAGAAAACGGCGCTTACCCGTTGCAGTCCCTTGCTTGCGTTCATTGGTCGTCCTTGGCCTTTGCCTGCGCGGCCTCCGCCTCTCGGGCGATCTCAGACCGTGCAGGCTCCAGCTCGTACCACTCTGGGTATCGGGCCGCGCTGCCTTGAGCTGCCGCGCCGCCTTCTTGAAAGGACTGGATCGCCTCGCGCACCCGGCCAATGTCGTAGCGCACGGCATCGCCCAGCTTGAAGAATGGAATCAGGCGTTTTGTGCGACGGTCTTTGCGAAGCCAGTGCACGGACATGCCAAGGGCTTGTGCGGCTTCGTTTTCATTGACGGCACGGTGAGAGGACGGGCATCCCTCACGATCTCTTGCAGGCCAGGCGGGGGATATACCCATCGCCTGAACTTTCCGGGGAGTCCTGCCCCGTCACTCCGGTGTTAGGCACCGGCATCCAAATATTTACTCCCCGATTGCCGGGGGAGCGTTCACATTATATGCAGCAGTACCAACACATAGCAAAGTAAGTGCCGCACAGCACGACCTATGCAGCTTCTAGCTCAGGCGCTGGCATGCGTTTGATGCGCTTGCGGTCCTTGGCGGTCTGGCGTGCGGTCCACAGGTCGCGCTGGGCCTGCAACGCCAGCCAGTAGCCGGGGCTGGTGCCCAGGGCCTCAGCAAGCCTCAGATCCATGTCAGCGGACACGGCAGAACGGGAGTTCAGCACGCGGGACAGCATCACGCGACTGATGCCGATGTGGTCAGCAAAGCCGGTCACGCTCACGCCCAGCTCGTCAAGCCAGCCGCTCAGCAGTTCGCCGGGGTGTGCGGGGTTGTGCATGTCCATCGTGTTCTCCTCAGTGGTAATCCAGATAATCTAAAAGCTCTACGTCAGTTCCAACAAACCGAAAGGTAAGCCGCCAATTGGCTTGCACAGTCACCGCATGGAACCCTGCGCGGTCACCGGTCAGCCCGTGCACCCGCCATGAAGGCTTGCCCATGTCCTGCGGCACCTTGGCGACGTTCAAGGCCGTGAGCAACTCCCGCAACCTGTCCACATGGATTGGCTGAATACCAGCTTTGCGGCCCTTGGTGTGGAACTCCTCCAGCCCCTTATGTTTGAATGAAATAATCATAGACTGTAAACCTTGGTTTTACAAGTTTAGCACCAATGCCCGGTGCCGTGCGACGGGATCCGTTTACCCGGCTCACGCCCTGGCACCTGTGCCGCCCTCCTCTGTGCCCATCAGTGCCTGGCGCACTCGCTCCAGGTCGTAGCGGACAGCGTCGCCCAGTTTGTAGAACGGCAGGATGCGCTTGGTGCGGCGGTCCTTGCGCACCCAGTGGACTGACATGCCAATGCATGCGGCGACCTGGTGCTCGGTGATTGCGAGAGGTGGGAGTGGAGAATCTGCGGACACGGTTAACCCTTGAGGTGTGCACCGGCACAAACGCCGATGGTCAAAAGGTCGCCCCGTGAATGCGGAGAGGTGGAGCGCAGCCGCTCCGTTTGAAATAAGCCGCGATTCTATGAACGGAACCGCAAAGCAGTGTGGAATATAAATTTCATGGTGTAGCTTTTGCACGACTCTCGATAAAGTCGGCCACCACCTGCCAACCCTTGCGCAGATCCTCATCCGTCACCAGCACGTAGAAGGTGAACGAACCAGCGTCGGGGGCACAGCTCTTCAGTCTCGCTAAAGCTGACAACTGCAACCTTTCACAGAGGTTCTGAAAGTTTTTACAAGTCAAAAGATACCTACAGCATGTTATTCGCTCACCAATCATCACGTTGCAACTAGCAAACATGATGATTGGCTCTACGTTTAAACGGATCAACGTCGAAGAAATACGTTCGTTTTTCATGCCATCACCACCACCACCTGAGCAGGCAGAAATCGCTACCTTTCTGGAACAAGAAGTCGGCAGATTCGACACCCTCACCGCCGAAGCCCAACGCGCCATAGACCTGCTGCAAGAGCGCCGCACTGCGCTGATCTCCGCTGCCGTCACCGGGCAGATCGATGTGCGGGCGGTTGTGCCGAAATGACGCAATATTCCTTTTCAGGTAACATTCACTATGCCCGTTAACGACAAGCCAGTCGCCTGGATCGGCAGCAGCAAGAAAGACCTGATGGCCTTGCCACTGGAGGTGCGCAAGTTCTTTGGTCATGCGCTGGACTTCGCGCAGCGTGGCGAGAAACACGACGCGGCAAAGATGCTCAAGGGCTTTGGCGGCGCGGGCGTGCTGGAGTTGGTGGAAGACGATCAGGATGGCACCTACCGGGCGGTGTACACCGTCAAGTTTGTCAAGGCGGTGTTTGTGCTGCATTGCTTCAGCAAGAAGAGCAAGCGCGGCATCGAGACACCCAAAGAAGATATGGACATCATTCGCGCACGGCTCAAAGTGGCTGAGGCGCTTGCCAAGGAGTTATGACATGACCAAAAAGACCACTGTGCCCACCATCGACGGTATCGAGGTGGAAATGGGTTCTGGCAATGTGTTTGCCGACCTGGGCCTGCCCGATGCCGACAAGCTCAAGATCAAATCAGGCTTGGTCATTGAAATCACCAAGGCCATGCGCAAGCTGGGCCTCACCCAAAAAGCCGCCGCCGAACGCATGGGCATCCCTCAGCCCAAGGTCTCGGCCATGTTGCACGGCGATTTCACCAACCTGTCCGAGCGCAAGCTGATGGACTGCCTGAACCGGCTGGGCTATGACATCGAGATCAAGGTCAGGCCAGCCACCAATTCGGTGGGGCATTTGATGTTGGCGTTTGCCTGATTCCATCGCAGTGATCACGGCCGCTGTCACCGGCCAAAATAAAAATGCAAATAGGGAGATCCATGAGCCTGCATAAAGAAATCAGCTTCGAGCTGGAGATTTGCCAGCACCTGTCACAAAGCGGCTGGCTTTACTCGGAGCCTGGCACCGAAGGCGACGCCACAGGATACGACAGCGCCCGCGCCCTGTTCCCAGCTGATGTGCTGGCCTGGGTGCAAGCCACGCAACCCAATGCCTGGGACACGCTGGTCAAGAACCACGGCAGGAAAGCCGAGGAAACCCTGCTCACCCGGCTGCGCGACCAGCTTGACCAGCGCGGTACCCTGGATGTACTGCGCCATGGTGTGGAGCTGCTGGGGCTCAAAAGCCCGTTGACGCTGGCACAGTTCAAACCCGCGCTGGCCATCAACCCCGACATCCTGGAGCGTTACGCGGCCAACCGCCTGCGCGTGGTACGCCAGGTGCGCTACTCGCTGCACTGCGAAAACAGCATCGACCTGGTGCTGTTTTTGAACGGCCTGCCGGTGGCCACAGTGGAACTGAAGACCGACTTCACCCAAAGCATTGGCGACGCCATTGACCAGTACCGCTTTGACCGCAACCCCAAACCCAAGGGCCAGGCGGCCGAGCCGCTGCTGTCTTTTCCATCCGGTGCGCTGATTCACTTCGCTGTCAGCAACTCCGAGGTGGCGATGGTCACCAAGCTGGCAGGTCCAGCCACGGTATTTCTGCCCTTCAACCTGGGTGACGATGGCGCTGCCGGTAATCCGATGAACGCCTCCGGTGGTCACCGCACGGCCTACCTGTGGGAACAGGTCTGGGCGCGTGAGAGCTGGCTTGAGATATTGGGCCGCTACCTGATCGCCCAGCGCGACAAGAAAAAGCAGATAGCGAAGATCATCTTTCCCCGTTACCACCAGTTGGACGTGACGCGCAAGCTGCAGGTCGCCGTGCTGGCCGACGGCCCTGGTGGCAAGTACCTGATTCAGCACAGCGCCGGTTCCGGCAAGACCAACTCGATTGCCTGGACCGCACACTTTCTGGCCGAGCTGCACGACGCCGAGCACCGCAAGGTGTTTGACACCGTGCTGGTGGTGTCGGACCGCAACGTGATCGACGCCCAGCTTCAAGAGGCCCTGTTCGACTTTCAGCGCACCACCGGCGTGGTTGCCACCATCAAGAATACCGACGGATCAAAAAGCGCCGCGCTGGCCGAGGCTCTGTCGGGCGACAAGAAGATCGTGGTCTGCACCATCCAGACATTTCCCTTCGCGCTGGAGGCCGTGCGCAAACTGGCTGCAACGCAAGGCAAGCGCTTTGCGGTGATTGCCGATGAGGCGCACAGCTCCCAGACTGGTGAAGCGGCCAGCAAGCTCAAGGCCGTGCTGAGCCCCGATGAGCTGAAAGACCTGAACGATGGCGGCGAGGTCAGCACTGAGGACATTCTGGCCGCCCAGATGGCAAACCGGGCGGAAGACGGCGGCATCACCTTTGTGGCCTTTACCGCCACGCCCAAGAACAAGACGTTGGAGCTGTTTGGCACCCGGCCCGACCCGAGCCGCAAGCCCGCTGCCGATAACGTGCCCAAGCCTTTCCATGTGTATTCCATGCGGCAGGCCATCGAAGAGGGCTTCATTCTGGACGTGCTGCAAAACTACACGCCCTACAGCCTGGCCTTCAAGCTGGCCCACAATGGACAGGAAGTGAACGAGCGCGAGGTGGAGCGCAACGCCGCCATGAAGGGCATCATGGGCTGGGTGCGACTGCACCCGTACAACATCGCCCAAAAGGTGCAGGTAGTGGTGGAGCACTTCCGCGAGTTCGTGGCACCGCTGCTGGACGGACGGGCCAAGGCCATGGTGGTGGTCGGCAGTCGCTTGGAGGCGGTGCGCTGGCAACTGGCCATCGACAAGTACATCAAGACCAACAACTATGGCTTCGGCACGCTGGTGGCGTTTTCCGGCGAGGTGAATGACAGGGACTCTGGCACCGAACCGTTCACCGAGACCAGCAAGGCGCTGAACCCAGGCCTCAAGGGCCGCGACATCCGCGAGGCCTTCAAGGGCGAGGAATACCGCATCCTGCTGGTGGCCAACAAGTTCCAGACCGGCTTTGACCAGCCGCTGTTGTGCGGCATGTACGTGGACAAGCGCCTGGGGGGCATACAGGCGGTGCAGACACTCAGCCGCCTGAATCGTGCCTACCCTGGCAAGGACACCACCTACGTGCTGGACTTCGTGAACGACACCGCCGAGGTGCTAGCCGCGTTCAAGACCTATCACACCACCGCCGAGCTGTCGGCTACCACCGACCCGAACCTGGTGTTCAACCTGCGGGCCAAGCTGGACGGCGCCGGGCACTATGACACCGTCGAAGTAGACCGCGTGGTCAAGGTGGAGCTGAACCCAAACGCCAAGCAGAGCGAGCTGGTCGCAGCCTTGGAGCCGGTGCAAGACCGCATCATGCGGCGTTACAAGGCAGCGGTGGCGGCACTCAAGACTGCCAAGGAGAAGAAGGACGACGCGGCCACCAAGGCGGCGCAGGACGAGCTGGATGCACTGGTGCTGTTCAAGGGCGATATGGGGGCCTATCTGCGCCTCTACACCTTCCTGTCGCAAATCTTTGACTACGGCAACACCGGCATCGAAAGTCGGTCCATTTTCTACAAGCGCCTGCTGCCCCTGCTGGAGTTTGGCCGCGAACGTGAGGGCATTGACCTGTCCAAGGTGGTGCTGACCCACCACCACCTCAAGGACCAAGGCAGTCGCACTTTGCCCTTGTCCAACGGAGAGACGCCCAAGCTGGCCCCCATCACCGAGGCGGGCAGCGGCAGCGTGCAGGAGCAGCAGAGGGTCTACATGGCAGAGCTGATCGCCAAGCTCAACGACCTGTTTGGCTCCGAGACCAGCGAGCAGGACCAGCTGCGCTATGTCAACGGCACGATCCTGGGCAAGGTGGCTGAGTCAGCCAAGCTCCAGCAGCAGGCCGCCAACAACACCAAGGAGCAGTTTGCCAACTCACCGGACCTGAAGACCGAGCTGCAGAACGCCATCATCGCGTCCTATGACGCCCACACGACCATGAGCACGCAGGCGCTGAACTCGCCCATCGTGATGCACGGCTTGCTGGATATTTTGCTGAACCACTCGGGGCTGTATGAGCGGCTGCGGGGGCAAAGTGCGCAGTAGAGAAATGCATGATTTTTACCCAATTCTGCGACATAGGCCGACACGTGCTACGTTAACCAGCGCACCTACTCCCTTTGGCATGGGCCTGTAGTCCTCGGTTGACCGGGCATTCAGCACACGGGACAACATCACGCGACTGATGCCGATGTGGTCAGCGAAGCCGGGCACGCTCACGCCCAGCTCATCAAGCCAGCCGCTCAGCAGTTCGCCGGGGTGTGCAGGCAAAAGGTGATGCAGTCCTAGCTCGCAATCGATGCCATGAAGGCTCGGGCCGCATAAACGCCCGTGGTCCCGGAAGGTACGGCGTTTGGGGATTGGTCAAGTTGAATCCAGCTGCAGTGAGCAAAGCCGGAATGTCGCGCCCCTATCGACAGCCGCCTGCCAGCGGACCCCACAACGGCTGCAGCCCGTTTTGCTGGCGCTGCACGGATGCATCGGGCGCGCGTCCATGTTCGCAGAGCAAGAGCTTGCCGACAGAAAGAATGTGGCGTTCGTGCCAGTTGGGTGTCATGCGGTCGCTCAAACCCAGCCTTGCTTCCACTGGGCCGAATCACGCAAATCTCGCCATGCCAGGCGGATTTGGGATTTCGAATACACCGCTTCCAATTCAACCCACTCAATCGCAGCCCCAGGCAATTCGGGCTCAATCACCTTTGAGACCAGAAAGTGCTTGTTTTTGGCGATGGGCTTGACGGCTGTCCACTTGGTTAGCAGCAACTTCTTTGGGTGCAGTGCATTCATGATGCCATTGTTAACTTTTGAACCGGGCAGGTTCACGTCTTGTGAGGGTTGATCAGGTATTTGGTTCCCGTGGCACGCTGACCGTACACGGCAATGGCGTCCAGATGCAAAGCTTCGGCCAGGGAAATTTCTTTGGAATACGCGCTGGCAAAAGTGGTCTTCAATTCTGCTGCCACGCGCTGCTTCAGCACCTGCACCGCAGGCTCGCCCAGCCGCTGCAAAAATGGAAAGAGCAACCACCCGCCCATGCTCCAAGCAAAGCCAAAGTTGCGCACGAACTCTGTCGGCCCAGTATCCAACCCGCCATAAATGTAGACCTGCTTGAGCGTCGTGGAACCGTAGCGGCTGTACTCGGTGGCAGTGCGATTGAGCGCTGCTTCCATGCAGGTCAGGATTTGCCCCGCCAGCTTGCCGCCGCCAGTGGCGTCAAATGCGATGGTTGCCCCGGTTTCCACCAGCGCTTGAGTCAGGTCCGCCATGAAGGTGCGAGCAGATGCATCGCACACATACTTGGCACCCAGCCCCTTCAGCAAGGCTGCCTGCTCGGGCTTGCGCACGATGTTGACCAACGCAATCTGGTCTTTGGTACAGATCTTATTGAGCATCTGCCCGAGATTGGACGCCGCCGCGGTGTGCACCAGTGCCCGATGCCCCTCGCGGCGCATGGTCTCGACCATGCCCAGTGCGGTCAGGGGATTCACGAAGCAGGATGCGCCATCGGCTGCAGTGGCACCTTCGGGCAGCACAAGACATTGATCAGCCTTGATGGTGCGGTAATGCGCATACATGGCGCCACCCAAAGCGGCCACTGTCTTGCCCAGCAGGGCCTTTGAAGCGGCTGACTCGCCTGTTGCCACAACAACGCCAGCGCCCTCGTTGCCCACCGGCAACGATTGCCCGACGCGGGCGGCCATGCTGCCCATTGCACGCTCGGGAATGTGCATGGTGATCACCGGACTACTATCTGTCACTGCTGCTTTGGCACTGCTCAGGTCAGCCGCCCCAAAGAGCAAGCCGATGTCCGACGGATTGATTGGGGTGGCCTCGATGCGCACCACGACTTCGTCGGGACCGGGTTGTTGGGTCGCAACGGTGATGAGCGATAGTTCCAATTCGCCAGTGGCCTTGACCAGTGAACGCAGTTGAAGGCCGCTGAGTTGGGAAGTATTTGTCATTGTGCGCTCCATGAGGTGACTCTATGGAGCAGCATAACGGTTAGACCAGGTCAGCACGCCGTTCTGCTCCCAGGATGACTCATCGTGACCTGTCGCTTTGGGCTTCTCACGCCCCCAACTGACAGCCTCCATCTGAGCGTCAGTGGCACCATAAACCTTCAGAGCGGTCTCTACCGCAGCCGCTACCGAAGACCCCAGCATCACGATGACGATCTGGCCCACCAGGATGGGCCAGACCTTCTTCAGTGCGGGCGGCAGTGTCAAGGTCCCGTCCTGCCTGGTGCAGCCCAGGGCGGTGGAATGGTGGCGCTTAAACTGCCGTTACGCCGCACTCTGGGTGGATGAATTTGGGCTGGCCACAAATGGGGGAATTTGGGTGGCCATCAGGGGCTGATTCGAAGCTGATTCAAAATGTGTCATTTTTGCGGAGACTTGACCATGCAAGACGATGATCGTTGCTGCGGAACAGGAACCTGCATCATCGATGCCCAGGGGCATTGCTGGTGTGGACAGCAATGGGATGGCGAAAAGATGTGTCGCCCTGAAGCATCCAGGGTGGGCACGTTTGCTGATGAAACGGTTAAATCTGCACCTGCAGAGAATCCTTTGTCAGCGATGACAACACTGCGGACAAAGCAAAGCCTGCCATCCCAGCCGATGCTTTTAGTCGTATGAAGCCAGGTCTGTGGGTTGCAATGGCCTTGCTGGCAGTTGCCAGTGTTTCGGCCTCGGCGCAAAACACAATCTACCTGTTGGGCGAGGTGCACGATAACCCAAAGGGGCACGCACAGCGCTTTGACTTGATCGAAAAGTTGCTCTCCAAGAACTTTAGGCCGGTGATTGCCATGGAGCAGTTTGATCGCGAAAACCAGGAAGCACTGGACCAGGCGATGCACTCCTGCAAGGACTCTGACTGCGTGATTCAGAAAGTCGGTGGAAAGGGCTGGGACTGGAACTTTTACAAGCCGGTCATTGAAACAGCGCTCAAGCTGCGTTTGCCCATCATCGCGGCCAATCTTTCTTCCCAAGATGCCATGAAAATCGCCCGTGACGGCTTAGGCGCAGCGATCAGCCCAGAAACCTTGCGAGACTTCAATCTGGACCAAGCCCTGAACAACGATCTTTTTGAAGAGCAAAAAAGGGCCATTGACGTCGGACACTGCCACACCCTGCCCGCCTATGCCTTCAAGGGCATGGTGAATGCGCAGGTAGCGCGCGATGTGTGGATGGCCAAGACGATTCGGGAAAACGCATCAAATGGCCTCATCCTGCTCGCCGGCAACGGCCATGTGCGAAAGGACGTTGGCGTGTACCACTGGCTCAGCAGCGCAGAACGCATGCGTACCCAGGTCATTGCCTACACCGAAGAAGAAAGCGGCGCTGTGAGCGGGCCAGAAACTTCGATGTTTGACCAAACCATTCGCATCGAGCCATTTGAGCGCAATGACCCGTGTGAGGCATTCACGGGCAGGGGAATGAATGACTCCGGACCTGTACAAAACTTCCCTTAATGGCATGACTTAACCAAGGCAGCGATGGAAAATTTTTCGATGAACAATCTGATGTTGAATGATGACTTGTCGCAGCGCTGTGTGGTCGATGGCAACACCGTGCCTTGGCTGCCCTCCCCGTCACCGTTGGTCCGCCGCAGGCTTTTGGAGAGAAATGGCGGTGAGGTGGCCCGCGCCACTTCCATCGTGCGATATGACGCAGGTGCCAAGTTCGATTTGCATGAGCACGCGCTTGGGGAAGAAATTCTGGTGCTCGATGGAACTTTGAGCGACGAGTTTGGCGACTACGGGGCCGGCACATATTTGAAGAATCCCGCTGGATCCAGCCATGCCCCGTTTTCTGAGAGCGGGTGCACCTTGTTCGTGAAACTCCGGCACCTTTCACCCGATGACAGCGAGCGGGTTGTGGTCCACACGCGGGAGTCGCCCTGGTTCCGAGGAATGGTGGATGGGCTTACGGTTATGCCCTTGTCTGAATTCGGAACCAGCCACACCGCAATGGTTCGATGGGCGCCAGAAACGTATTTCAATCCCCATCGGCATTACGGTGGCGAAGAGATATACGTCGTGGAGGGCGTCTTTTCCGACGAGCATGGAAACTACCCGCAGGGAAGCTGGATTCGCAGTCCCCACCTGAGCCAACACAAGCCTTTTAGTGTCGAAGGCTGCTTGATTCTGGTCAAAACGGGGCACCTCCTTGGCTAATGCTTCATTGGCGCATTCATCACAGGCAACTTTACCGACCTTAGCCAACACCGGCATTCGCCACTCATGGTGACGGTCTTGTGCGGCGCGGTCGAGTGCCATACAAGTGCGTTGGCGGATTTCAGGTTCAGTGAGATTGAATGCGGGGGCTGAGAAGTTCCGATTTTCGGTTAAGCACGGGGCAGCGGTGGTCCGCGCGGTGACGCAGCCTTCTGACCCGCAAGCAGCATGCAATGCTGGTGTACGTGTTTTTGCCGCGGACTGAGCCAATGCGTGTGCATGGGCCATTGGGTATCTCGTCACCCGAGCACCAGCTTGGCGACATAGCTGTACAGCGGGATGCCAAACAGAATGTTCAGGGGAAAGGTTATGCCCAGCGAAAGGCCGAAGTACAGCGAGGGATTGGCCTCGGGGACAGCGTAGCGCATCACCGCAGGGACCGCGATGTAGGAAGCGCTGGCCGCCAGCACCATGAGCAGGATGGCGTCGCCGGTAGGAACTTTCAACAGGGCGCTCAGGCCCAGAGCCAAGCTGGCATGTGTCAGGGGCCCAAGCACCGCGTAGGCCAACAGCCAGGGCGACTTGCCCCGGACCTGGGGCAGGCTGCGCGCTGTCAACAGCCCCATGTCCAGCAGGAAGAAGGCCAGCATACCCTTGAATAGATCGCCCGAAAACGGCTGCATCGCCGCCTTGCCGGCATCGCCACTGAGGATGCCGATCAACATAGCACCCAGCAGCAGCAGTTGCGCGCCATCGGTAAAGGACTCGTGCAGAATCTTGCCAAAGGTCACGCCGGCGCGTTGGGGTGATGATGGCAGAGCCAGCACAGAGGCCCCGCTGCTGGTTGCGGCCATGGCGCTGGCCGGATGCTGCCGCAACGCATTGGCAAACACAATCGCAAGAATGATGGCCGGTGACTCCATCAAGGCCATGGCGGCCGACATGTAGCCGCCAAACGCCACCTGCTGGTTTTCCAGGGTTTGCACAGCGGTCACAAAGGTCACCGCGCTGACGGAGCCATAGGTGGCGGCCACTGCTGCCGCATCAAAGCCAGACAAGACCCGGCGCAGCAAGCTGTAGCCCAGCAGGGGCACCGCCACCGCCAGCAGCACGGCGCAGCCCAGGCTGGTAGCCACTTGGACTATAAAGCCGGAGTGGGCCAGCGCAAATCCGCCCTTGAGGCCCAGGGCCATCAACAGGTACAGCGCCAGAAAGCGCGAGATCGGCTGGGGGACCTCCAGATTGGATTTCACAGCGCCGGCGAGCGCCCCGAAGATGAAGAAGAGAATGGCCGGATCAAGTAGGTTGTGCATGGGTGTTTTCCTTTGCACCCATGCTAGGCAGTGAGAGGCCTCTTGTAAAATCGATTCTTAAATGCTTTTGCATAGATAAAAAACTATGAACATTTCCTTTCGTCAACTGCGGCTGGTGCTGGCACTGGCAGAGACCGGCAGCGTGAGCGGGGCCGCGCGCATGATGCATGTGACCCAGCCCACGGCATCCATGCAGTTGAAGGATGTGGCCGATGCCGTCGGCCTGCCGATTTACGAGCTGGTGGGCCGAAGGGTTTACCTGACGGAAGTGGGCAGCGAGCTCGCCCGCACTGCGCGTGCTGTGGCTGCGGAATGGGATGGCTTTGAGCAACGGGTGGGTGCACTCAAGGGCTACACGCGTGGCAAGCTGCGCGTAGCGCTGGTCAGCACGGCCAAATACTTTGTGCCGCGACTGCTGGGATCTTTTTGCATGCGCTATCCGGAGATCGACGTGTCACTGGAAGTATTGAACCGCGACGGCGTGGTGGCCCGCCTACGCAACAACCTGGACGACCTCTATGTGATGTCCGTGCCGCCCAAGGATCTGGAACTGGTGGATGAAGTTTTCATGGCCAATCCCCTGGTCGTCATATGCGCCAGCGCCAACCCCCTGGCCAAAAAGAAGTCGCTGTCGTTGGCCGACCTCACGGGGCAGCGCTTCATTCTGCGGGAAGAGGGTTCAGGCACCCGCATGGCGGTGGACCACTGTTTCAAGAAGCTGAAGTTTCGCCCGGACCTGCGGCTGGAGCTCGGCAGCAACGAGGCCATCAAGGAGTCGGTGGCCGGTGGCTTGGGTATCTCCGTGATTTCCAGCCATGCACTGCACGGCAATGTCAGAGAGCACGGGGTATCGGTCTTGAAGGTGGCTGGGTTTCCAGTGGAGTCCCATTGGCATGTTGTCCACGCCAAGGGCAAGAAGCTCTCACCCATTGCATCCATTTTCAAGGCGCATTTGCTGGCCAGCTCCTGAGCGTGGTCCCATCAAGACCAGGATAATGCGCATCAGATTGGCGTTGCTCGCCCCACCAATCGGCCCCCCGCCATGGCAAAGATGGTCTAGCTTGTCCCGCGACGTACCATGGTGTTAAATTGGCACGATGACGACTATTTTTGCGAATGATTACCGGGCCTTGGTGATAGGTGCAAGCGGCGCCATTGGTCGTGCCTTTAGCTGCGCACTGCAGCAAGACTTGCGCTGTGTCCACGTTGAACAGGTTTCCCGCGCCCACAGCAATGGTTTTGACCTGCTGGATGAAAGCAGCGTGGCGGCGCAGGCAGCCGCCACTGCGGGTGCTGGCCCATACCACCTGATTGTGGATGCGACAGGTGCGCTGACCATCGACGGTGTGGGGCCAGAAAAATCACTCGCTGCGCTAAAGTTCGAGCACCTCACCAAAGCGTTTCAACTGAATGCGATTGGTCCGGTACTGGTGCTGCGCCATTTCGCGCCCTTGCTTGTCCCCGGTGCCAGCATCTATGCCAAGCTATCGGCACGCGTGGGCAGCATTACCGACAACCAAAAGGGTGGCTGGTACGGCTACCGTGCATCCAAGGCGGCCCTGAACATGCTGCTGCAGACCGCAGCGATTGAACTGCAACGCAAAAATGTCCAAGTGAGAGTGGTTGCGCTGCAACCCGGTACGGTGCGCTCGGACTTGTCACGTCCTTTTTCTGCGGGTGTTGACAAGTTATTGGAGCCAGCTGATTCCGTGGCTGGCATGCTGACGGCCTTGCGGGGCCTGCAGCCCCGGCACGGTGCCCATTTCGTCGATTACCAGGGCAAAGACGTACCTTGGTAGTGCCAGCTCACAGCGGCTGCGCGCCTAGGCGTCGGCTTGCACGGCTGGTTCAAAGTTGTGCATGGCGGTGTGCGTCGGCTTGAACGGTGATGGCGTCCCGGGCCTGCGCGTCTAGCCGCGCCAGGTTCTTGAGCTGCATGGCCATGCGCGGATTTTTCTTGAGCAGGCTCTCGTGGCGCATCAAGAAGTCCCAATACAGCGTGGTGTAGGGGCAGGCCTTGGGGCCGGTCGACTGCGCCGGGTCATAGCGGCAGCCCTTGCAGTGGTTGCCCATGCGCTGGATGTATTTGCCGCTGGCCACATAGGGCTTGCTGGCCATCAGGCCGCCGTCACCAAATTGACCCATGCCCAGCGTGTTGGGCAGCTCCACCCACTCCACCGCATCGACATACACGCTCAAATACCAGGCATGCACCGCCTGCGGCTTCACGCCCAAGAGCAGCGCATACAGCCCGGTCACCATCAGGCGCTGGATGTGGTGGGCGTAGCCATGCTCCAGCGTTTGCGTGATAGCGTCTTTCAGGCAGGCCATCTCGGTCTGGCCGGTCCAGTACCAGGCCGGCAACGCCGCCTGTGCGTCCAGCGCATTACGCTCCAAGTAGTCGGGCATGTGCGTCCAGTAAATGCCGCGAACATATTCGCGCCAACCCAGAATTTGGCGTATGAATCCTTCTACCGCAGCCAGTGGCGCCTGCCCCCTGCGATAGGCATCTTCGGCGGCCTGCACCACTTCACGCGGATTCAAGAGTTTGAGGTTGAGCGCGCAGCTCAAGTGCGAGTGGTACAGCCAAACCTGGCCCGACCACATGGCATCTTCATATTGGCCAAATAGCGGCAGACGTTGCTCTATGAACGCGTGCAGGGCGATAAGGGCCTGGGCTCGCGTCACCGGCCAGCCGAAGCTGTGCAGGCTGCCGGGGTGGCTGGCAAAGCGCGTGTTGACCAGTGCCATGACCTCTTGCGTGATGGTGTCAGGCGCAAAACGCGTGGGCGGCGGCACATTTTGCGGCCCGGCCTTGCCAAAGGCTTCGCGGTTGTCGGCATCGAAGTTCCATTGCCCGCCCACCGGTTCATCGCCATCCATCAAAATGCCATGCTTGCGCCGCAGTTCGCGGTACCAGTACTCCAAGCGCAGTTGTTTGCGGCCCTCGGCGTGCGCGGCAAATTGGCGTACGGTGCTGAAGAAGTGCGTGTCATCGCGCAGGTCCAGTGCCAGGTCGTGCTGTTTTGCCACCGCGCGCAAGCCTTGCAGCACACGCCAGTCACCGGGGGCAGTCAGCACCAGCGCGGCGGGTTGCAGTTGGGCAATCGCCTGGGCCAGCTCCGCTGGCAACGTGCCCAGATTGCCGGGGTCGTCCAGGCAGGTATAGACCAGCGCAAGGCCGCGCTCGCGCAGCTCTTCAGCAAAGTGCCGCATGGCACTCAGAAACACGGCAATGCGCTGCTTGGCCGACCAGACATGGGTGGACTCTTCGGCTACCTCGGCCATCCACACCACGTCTTGCGTCGCATCGAACCCCAGTAAAGCGCAGGACTGAGCATCGAGCTGGTCGCCCAGCACGATCACCAAATTCCGGACCTTGGCAGGCAGTACCGGCTGCAAGCGGGCCGGCTCAGCCATGCCTTTCCTTGTTGACAGCGGGGTTCTTCTTGGCGCGACAAGCGTCCGAGCAGTACAGCACCGATTCCCAGTTCTTGGCCCAGGCCTTGCGCCAGGTCATGGTCCGGTTGCACACCGCACAGACTTTGCTGGGCAGTGACTGCTTGTTTCCTTTGAAGTCGGTTTTCATACGAATAGTTGGAGCCAGTTAGTTGAACAGGTCGCCCTGTGGCGACGCACTTGCGGCTGGTTTGGCGGGGCGCTTGGCCGGCGTTGTAGCCATACGCCGCTGCCCGGAGGGCGGCAGACCGCTCTTGCGCGAACCGTGGCGCGCTTGCACACCGCTGGCATCTTGGCGTGCCTCAGCGGTCTTGCGCAAGCCGTACATGCGGTCTTTGGCGGCCTTCATCGCCAGCTTGTCGTCCACGATGGGGAATGGGTAGTCCACACCGACGGTGCAGCTGGCCATGCGCTGCACGCTCACATCCATCTTCCAAGGCTCGGCCAGATAGGGCAGCGGCACACGGGTCAATTCAGGAACCCAGCGGCGAATGAACAGCCCTTGGGGGTCTTGGTCTTGCGCCTGCTTGGTAGGCGAATACATGCGCAGGGTATTGATGCCGGTGGTGCCGCTTTGCATCTGCATTTGGCTCCAGTGAATGCCGGGTTCATAGTCCAGAAACTGGCGTGCCAAAAACATGCCGGTTTGCCGCCAATGCAGCCACAGGTGGTAGCTGGCAAAACTCACCAGCATGGCCCGCATGCGGAAGTTGAGCCAGCCAGTGGCACTTAGAGAGCGCATGCAGGCGTCCACCATCGGGTAGCCGGTGCGGCCTTCGCACCAGGCGGCAAAGTGGTCGTCGTTAAAGTGGTTCTCGCGCAGACCGTTGCAGACGCGAGCAAAGTTATGAAACTCGATGCCGGGTTCGTCTTCGAGTTTTTGCATAAAGTGGCAGTGCCAACGCAGGCGCCCGGAAAAGCCGCGCAGCGCGTAAGCCAGCGCACGTTCCGGTGTGTTGGCAATCGCCAACTCGGTGGCCTGGTGTACGGTGCGCATGGAGAGCGTGCCAAATGCCAGATGCGGGCTCAGGCGGCTACAGCCGTCTTCGGCGCTCAAGGGGCTGGAGAGCGCCTTGCGGTAGTCCATGCCTCGCACCTGTAAAAAAGTCTTGAGCATGTGCCGCGCTGCTTTCTCACCGGCAGCCTGCAGCGACTTGCCATGCGCTGCCAACCCCAAGCTGGCCAATGTGGGCAAATCGGGCTGGTCTAGCGTCAGCGCCGGGGTAAAGCCACCGTGAAGCAGGTGCAAGGGCGCGTCCATGCGTGCCTGCCAGCGCTGGGCCCAGCCCGAGCGATTGCGCAAGCGGCGCACCACGCCGGTTTGCGTAAATTCCTGCCAGGCAATCTGGTGAGCCCGGCACCAGGCGGCCACCTGCACATCGCGCGTATACGACCATCCGGGGCCGGTCTCTTCGTGGCTGAACAAATGGCTGTAGCCCAGCTCCTGGTGCAGTTGCGCAAGCACCGGCACGGCCGAGCCCACGCGCACCAGCAGCGGCATTCCGAGTCCGGCCAGGGCGGCACGCAGTTCAGCCAGGCAGCCCAGCGCAAAGTCCACATGGCTGGCATCGCACTCCGGGCTTTGAAGCCATTCGGGTTCAATGATAAAGAGAGCCAATGCATCCCTATGCGCTTGCGCCGCCACCAAGGCCGCGTGGTCGTGAATGCGCAGGTCGCGCTTGAACCAGACCAGGGCTCTTTGCTTAGGCATTCAGGATGCAGGTTCCAGTGCCGCAGCAGCGTTCATCTTCTACTTTCATGAGTAAACCCGATCACTGTTGTTGGCGTGACCGAGGGATCCGGGCAAAAAAAATTGTCCAGAGCCCTCGGCGTTTTCAAAATTTTCTCTGAATCAGAGTTTCATCGTGCATTTGAAGGGCATTGACGACCGCGTTCGAGCACACCATGCCTTCAGTATTTCAGCGCCGTGGACTTGCCCCAGAAGACGCGGTAAGAAAACACCGTATAGCCCACAATGACGGGCAGAACCACCACCGCGCCATAGAACTCCACCTGCAAAGCCTCAACCGAACTGGCTGCCTGCCAGAGCGTGATGCGGTCTATCACCAGCCAGGGGAACAGGCTGTAGGCCAAGCCGTAAAAGGCCAGCAGAAAAATACCCAGCGTGCCGGCAAAGGGGACGGCAATGCCATACGGGTTATTGTGCTGCAAGCGCAGTGGCAGGCGTTTCAGACTGCGTGCAATTAGCCCAAACAGCACCAGGGTCACCACGGGAATCGGCAACAACACCACGATGTGGGGCAGGCTGAACCATTTGTCGAAAATACGCGCACTGACCAGCGGTGTGGCAGCCGAGATGGCGGCGATGCCCAGACCGGTCAGCCCCAGGCTGGAGCGCGCCCAGGACACGGCGCTGCGCTGCAAACTGCCTTCGGTCTTCATGATGAGCCAGCCGGCTCCGAGCAGGCAATAGGCCGCCAGCAGGCACAGGCCAATCAGTGCACTGAACAGATAACTCCACACCTCGTCCTTGAAGCCTGTAATAAGACTGCCCAACATGAAGCCTTGCGACCAGCCGGCCAGGATGGAGCCGAAACTGAAAGCGCGGTCCCACAAGGCCTTGTGGTTGGCACGCGCCTTGACGCGAAAGTCAAACGCCACACCGCGCAAGGTGAGTGCAATCAACATCGCAGCCACCGGCAGATACAGCGCGCCCAGAATCACCCCATGGGCCATCGGAAAGGCCACCAGCAGCACGCCCACGCCCAGCACCAGCCAGGTCTCGTTGGCGTCCCAAAACGGGCCAATGCTGGCGACCATGGTGTCCTTTTCAGCATCGCTGGCAGCGCGCCCCAGCAGGATACCCACACCCAGGTCATAGCCGTCCAAGATCACATAGGCCAGCATGGCCAGTGCCATCACCAGGGCAAAGGCCAATGGCAACCAGCCCGCCGGCGTGCTGATGTCGGGCATCACAAAGGGTTCAAGCATATACACCCCCCGCCAGCTTGGTGGCGGCCTGTGAGCCGCCTGCAGCGGCCGCTGTATGGGCTACCTTGCGCGCCATGTAAAAAATCACCTTGATGTAGGACACCAATAGGAAGCCATACAGACTCAGGTACAGCGAAAGCGTCAGCGCCACGTTGCTGGCGGGAACCTTGGAGGCGGCCTGGGCCGCAGTCAGCACGCCATACACCAACCAGGGTTGCCGCCCAACCTCGGTCACATACCAACCGGCGAGCAACGCTATCCAACCAGAAAAGGTCATCGCCACCAGTGCCCGGGCCAGCCACACCGGTAGCTCTTGTCCGCCGCGCAACTTCCAGGCGCTAAGCCAACTGGCGGCCAGCATCAGCAGCCCGGTTCCCACCATCAGACGGAAGGCCCAGAACACCGGCGCCACCGGCGGGTGTTGTTCGCCAAAGGCGTCCATGCCCTGTACCACGCCGTCAACGGAGTGCGTGAGGTAGAGGGACGCGAGCCTGGGAATTGAAACCTCATAGCGGTTGCTGTGCGTGGCGCTGTCTGGCAACGCGAACAGCACGGCGGGCGCCCCGGATTGCGTCTCCCAAATGCCCTCCATCGCGGCAATTTTGGCGGGCTGGTGGTGCAAGGTATTGAGTCCATGCAAATCACCCACGACGATTTGAAGCGGTATCAGCGCCGCCGCCAGATAGATGCCCGCCTTCAGCGTGGCCAGCACGTCGGCGCCCCGCTCCTGGCGCAGCCACCGGTAGGCGCTCACCCCCGCCATCAGAAAGCCGACCGTCAGGCCGGATGCCAGCAACATGTGGCTGAATCGGTAGGGGAAGGAGGGATTGAATATCACCGCCATCCAGCTGGTGACATGGGCCTGGCCATTGACCATCTCATAGCCAGCGGGGGTGTGCATCCAGGAGTTGAGCGCCAATATCCAAAATGCCGAGGCCGTGGTGCCCAAGGCCACCAGCAGTGTGGCCAGGGTATGAATGCCCTCGCTGACCCGCCCACGGCCATACAGCATGATGCCCAGCATCGTGGCTTCCAGAAAAAAGGCGGTGAGTACCTCATACGTCAGCAGGGGGCCAGCCACGTTGCCCACGGTGGTCATAAAGCCCGGCCAGTTGGTGCCAAACTGAAAGCTCATAGTGATGCCGCTGACCACACCGAGTGCAAATGTCAGCGCAAACACCTTGACCCAGAACTGGTAGGCAGCCATCCAAAATGGTTTACCTGTAGCGATGAACCGGGTCTTGAAGAACAGCAACATCCAGCCGGTGGCGATACTGATGGTGGGGAACAGAATGTGAAACGTCATGTTCGACGCGAATTGGATGCGCGCTAGAACAACAGGGTCAAGCAGTAAAGACATGGTCGTGTATGGGGGGTGAGGGAGACTGGTGGGCTATTTTTTGCGCGCCGCTGTCGGCGGATTCAGGGGCAAGTCGTCGCCAAGTGAATTGGTCACGCCTTGGGCAATCGGCGCCTCCGGTGTAGGGCTAGATTGCGGCTGCGCCACCGGCGCGCTGGAGAAACTGAAGGCCTGCTTGACCTTGTCCTTGAGGCCCAGCAGCTGTTGCACTTTGGAGCCCAGCTTCATCAGGCTGGCGAGCGTCTCTGAATCCATTTTCTGCACGTCATCCAGCCAATCCGTCATCAACTCGATGAAGGCATGCATCTGGCGCATGCGTTCCTGGGCGTGGATGTCTTCGGCGCCGCTGGGCTGCTCCATCAAGGCGTCGCGCAACATGGACAGCGTGGGGTCAATTTCCCGCTTTCTGCGCTCTGCGGCCAAGGTGCGGAAGATCAGCCACACGTCTTCCAATGCCGAGAAATATTCACGCCGGTCATCGGGTTGGTGCAGCAACCGCACCAGGCCCCAGGACTGCAACTCTTTGAGCCCCATGCTGACGTTCGAGCGCGAGAAGTTCAGGGCTTCGCCCACCTGGTCGGCATTCAGCGGTTCCGCACTGACGTAGAGCAGCGCATAGATTTGCCCCACCGTGCGGTTGATGCCCCAGCGGCTGCCCATTTCCCCGAAGTGCAGAACAAACTTTTGGGTGAGAGGTGGCAAGTTCATGATTTTCTATCTTTCTGAATTTTCAGTATTTTCTGAAATTTGAAAAATAGATGTGCAGAACCTTCGATATCTTGATGCAGCGCAAGGGGCATAGCGCCGAGGTAAGGTGCATCGAGCGCCAACGGCGGCGATGGGTACCGTCCAAAGCTTTAACGCAGCTTGAGGTCTCCCAGGGCCTACATCAGATACCGGGACTAATCGCGTTTACTTGCGATCAAGGACTTCACCTGAGGTGCCTGTACCGATAGCCGATTGGCTTCGGCTTGCGCCAGCGTTTGCACGGTGGCATACAGGCCGTGCTGGTTGGTCTGATTCAACGACACCACCAGCAGCATGCCGTCCACCAGCGTGGTAATCACCTGCACGTCGCTTA
>Ga0118677_10002660_pt1 | contig 35441 bp, 28 predicted proteins | sample AliMusrvi5mmetaG_FD_86154 | JGI IMG/M metagenome (GOLD analysis project Ga0118677, IMG submission 86154)
GGGTGAGCCCATTCTCGCGAAGAAACCACGAGAACTCCCCGTCACCCGGGCAACCCGTGCGATCATATAACTTGTAATTTCCCATTAAAACACCCACCGGAATTCACGAAGAAGCCGAAACTTCGATGAAAAATCATTCGGCACGCTCCTGTTCAGGGGAAACCACCAACTATCGATCTATCTAGAAACTGCTGGGTAAGGGACGGGATCAATCCCGATCAGCAACCCTATCCCCAGATGAGTCCGCCTCCGGGTTCGATGCCCACCACGACCTCATTGTATTTATCAACGTCATCCTCGCCAGGATCGTCGGAGGTGTCTTCGTCAGGGTCGGGCAATTCTGACAGTGGGGAGTTCCATGACTCGTCGGCTGTGTCTTCATCAGGGTCGGGCAACTCGGGGTAGCATGGCTCCAAGTCGGCTTCCGGGTCGTCCGAAGACACCAGCGGGGAGTAAACGGCGTCAGCTTCCTCGGGTTCTTGGTGAACTTTCAGGTTAGGGAGAGCCTGCAATTCGGCGTTAACCGCAAGCGTCAGGTTGAGAATTGTAATGGGTGTGTTTTGAGGTTTCATGGTCATGTGTTTTTTGTCGTAATTTTGTTGGAAGTGATTCATCATAGGGATCTGGATTGCGACATTGCCTGCTGAGAATCCGGTGGTGGTGATAGATTCTCGAGTGATTTGGATTTTCATGATTGTAGTGGTGACTGTGGATTGTATTTAGTTGTGATCAGAGTCAAATTGCCGTTTTGGTTTCGCGGCATCGCGCCCATGGGCGGGTGGCTTTGCGCATGCCTGCCCTGAATTCGAGGCAATCTAGTACATCCACATATCGGCCATAACGGCGCGCGGGGATTGAGGCGATTTGGCACGATGCCAAGCCCAGGGGTCTCGCGATGTCAGTAGGAATTGCACATATTCGCCCGGATTGCAGGTCACGCACGGCCCCGTGAATTGATTTTGGATTGATTTTGCAGGGATTATTCATGGCTGTTGTTGTGTTTATGTTAGTCGGGTTTAGGAATAAAACCGCGGCGGATGGCCTCTGCGAGGATTGCCGCGTCAGGAATATCAGATAAGATACTTGCGGGTTCGGCGGCGGCACCAGTGTCCTCCTCGATAATTTCGAGACCAAGGGCCTCCGCGAACGAGCGATGGACGACTATGCTGAGGGTAATGCCATCGCCTTCGGGGGTAGGGCATGGGTACTGCATCGATCCACCCGATGGTGCCCACCCACCGACTTCAACGCGCACTCCGGCAGGCATATCTACCGAGCGATCTCGGTGGCGGCGGTTTGCGATGATATATCCACCGACCAGCCATTGCCCACCTTCTCGCGTGGTGACATGGGTGTCGGTTACGAGGACCCTGACGAGTTGTCCCTCGCCCCATAGAGCGGAGATCATTACGGCTGTAGCAGGCGTTAGGGGAAAAACCCACGCGCCTGATTCGCGATCAAATTTTCCGCCTTTTGAGCGAAACTTTGTGTTGATAGATGCGGAATAGGGGGCTATGATATAGACCAATTCTCCGATATTTTTAATGATAACTTGTGGTTTCATAGATGTGTGTTTTTGATTGTGACGTGGAAAGCCCGGGACGCATTTGCCCGGTTTGGACTCAGTGGCCTCCCGCTCGGGGAGAAATTTTAAGCGCACTTATAGGCGCTAAGGACATCTGGAGTGATGTGCCAGTTTGAATCCACGTAGTGGGATCGGAGGCCATCTGGTTGGGATGGCACATGCGGCTTAATACATAGTATCTCCAGCCGTTGACGCGAGTCTAGGACACCCTCCCTTGTCCTGTCAAACAATTTCATATTTTTTTGAAAATATTTTTCTCGCCGATCAATACGGCGTGGCCGGGACACATTCAATGCTCGTATGCGGCGCTGCACAAACCCTCGTGGAATCCCCCGGCGTGGATCTTCGGACCCGCATGGACCTTACTCTACACGCTTATGTTGGTTGCGGCGTGGCTGGTGTCTTGGAGGCAATAGTCTGGAAGATGGCAGGTGTCGTCGCTCTCCTTCCAGAGCAGACAGTATTTCCATGTGCTGATGGTGATTTCTGCTTTCGCCAAAATCACCAGCGGGGCGATGGAATCCCCTGCAGAGAAACGGCTGGATAAGGTGGCGAACACTTCCCTGAGCCATGCCGCGTTGGATGCTCCGATTGGATTCTGTTCGCGGATCCGCGTGAGATTCTGACGGAGTGACGCGGACAAATCCCAACAGGAGAAAATCCGATAGGTTTCCTCGACCAACACGCCCTTGCGCATCAGCCGGCCTGAATGGTTTTCCGATTGAATGGCTGCCATGGTTAGGATTCCACGCGGATGTAGGGAACGGGGGGGTGAGTTTCTCACCTATGGAAAACGCGGAGGCCAGCAGATTTACGGTCGGCAGGTCAGCCTTGCCAGTGCCGGGGAGCAGCACGGATTTTCCCTCGGCGGAGTGCTTGAGCGGCGTCACTACCGCCGCGGTTTGCGGGTCAACCAGCTCAAGCTCGCGCAGGTGTTGGAGCAAATCCCCGGCCTAATGACGACGATCCCGATTGTGGCATGTATCAGATGCGGTCGCCCGGGTTCGCGCGATTCCAGTCCCTGATGTGCGATTGCAATATCTCTTCGCGGAGATTGTACTCTGCGGATTTCAGGGCGTCTTCGAGAATTTCGCCGGTCGGGTCAGGTCCAACCTCTGGGGTTTCGATAGCGGATGCGCCATCTTCGAGAGGGGCCACATCGAATTGCTCAATCGAGCAGAGAAATGCGTAGCCCTTTTCCTCTAGTCCACCAGTGCACCCTTGATTGTATTGGCAGTCATATTGGTCCAATTCGCGGGTTTCCGGGTGGATGAAAATGCGGCGTTCTCTCACAAACTGGGAAACGAACTGCCCTTTTGCATTGTCGCGCGCAGCCCAGTTGATTGCGGTTTGGATGATGTCCGTGAGTTCGTCACGTTCGGCCTCGCTCAGGAGTTCGGGATTAGTAGATTTCATTGTGTTTTGTGGTTGTGGTGGTTTCCGTGTTCGTGTGAGCGATCCGGCACACGGTTGCCGAATCGGCTGAGAATTGGCGGGCCACTTCGGCCTGGGGTTTCTGGCCGGACATGGCCAAGCGTCTGATTTCAGCACGTTGTCTCGGGCTGAGGTTGCTGGGGCGTCCGTTTCGTTCAGATTCGGCGAGCGCCCCAGTGGTTTGGAACATGGCGCGGTCGCCGGATGTGTTTCCCGAGAAAACCCATTCGCAGCCGGCTTGGCGGAAAGCCTCCACCTGCAAAGCGGTGTCTTGGTCGTTGGTGGAAACGTGAGCATAGCCGAGTTTTTCCCTGACCGTAGGCTGTGGCGGTGGCGACGGAATTTTTCGTGGTATCTTCATGAGAAACCTTTTTCTCGCAAGAGTTCAATTTTTCAAAGAACTTTCTCAACAAAAATTTAGGTTGGTTTTGAGCCATCGGATGGGCATTGAGAAAGGACTCATTTTTTCAAGGGGTGCTTTTTCGGGGTCGTTGGGTGTTTCGCTGGTTAGGTCGGGTTGCGCTTGTTATATGTGTTGTGGAAATCCCCGAAATGAGGGGAGGGCGGTAGCGATGATCAGCGAATCCGGATTGCCACCATGGAGGCTATGCGTCTTCGCACTCCTGATCTTTCCAGTAGATCTCTGGTAGAGTTCCTTCGGCTGTCAGAACCTCGCGTTTGCGGGGACTTTCATTTTTTTGGCTGGCATTCCAGGCATCCTCAATAGCGACCACCGTTTCGGATGCTTTGCTGAGGTGATGTTTCACCCATGCAATGTCGCCGACCTCGGAGGCGCGGGTGAGGCTGTTCGCGTGGTCGACCAGCGTTTGGATGCGGCGCGTGAATTCGTTAACTTTAGTTGGGATGGTAATTGTTATCATTGCTATGATTTATTGGTCGGGTGCCTCGGAAAAATCAAGCTTTTTTTCGACTCGAAAGCAGATTTATTGAGAGGCAGGGTTCAGGATCATTGCTAAACGATGAGTATCTCGCGCAATGCGGATGTTAGAAAAGGCGGTAAATGATGTGCCTCGCTGGATTAGCAATTCGCCAGCGCCGTGAAAATACGCGAGAATGGCCAGGGGTGTTTGCCGCGGGTGCCGGTTGGCCATTTCGGGTGTTTTGTTTCCTCGGGATCCGCGCTGCCAATCCGCTTTACGGAGCGGTCCTAAATGGATGCCCGTGCCAATCCGGGTGTTTTGTTTCCTCGGGATCCGCGTTGCCAATCCGCTTTTGCGGAGCGGATAGAACCGCACCTGCGGAACATTTTCTTTTCAGGATTTGCCGATGAATTCACCCGGCACGGATTCTCATCCAGAATGCAAGCCGCATGCCAAACCGGTATTTCGTTTCCTCAGGTTCCACGTTGCCAATCTGCTTTTGCGGAGCAGTTGGAAGCGCGGGTGCGGAACTTTGTATTTTCTGACTTTTCCGATGAATTCACAGGGGCTGATTCCCGTCCTGAATGGATACCCCGTGCCAATCCGGGTATTTCGTTTCCTCGAGATCGGCACTTCATTCCGTGGGTGGGGTTGGGTTGTCGGGGATTTCCTCTGCTGTCTCGTCAGCGAACCGCCGTGGCATAATCACACAGAATGGTCCATTGCCGGATGAGCCGGCGGCTGTTGTCATGCCGGGACTCATTTCGTCGATCAGGCGGAGGGTAGCGCCGATGGCCAACGCCTCGGCCAGATACCGCGGTCCGAACGAGATGGCCGGTGGTTGTTCTTCACCTGAAACACTGACGGGCACCTTGATGGTCGCCTGCGCCGTGCCCGAGTCCCAGTGGGTCAGGGTCAGGTGGCCGGGCGTTTCCCAGGTGAGGCGTACGGTGGTTGACTTGCTGTCCAGGGACTTCAGCCACGAGATGACAGAGGGCCTGTGGGTTTCGGGGATGGTTGCGTCCGCCAGAAACTCATGAGGGATCACTTTGCGGTAGTTCGGATAGTCCCCTTCGATGGTTCTGGCGATCAGCGTGTGCGGGCCGGAGCGGAACTGGACGTGGGGTTTGTCAGCATCTTTATCCGACACCTCCGGTTGCATGATGGCGGCGTCGCGGGCGGCGAAATCCGGGAAACCCAACACCTTCACCGCAGCATTGGGGAGAATGAACTCGCGACCGGCAAAACGCGCGGGTGCAACTGCCAGGACCCGTTCATTGGTAGCAATCAGCGTGCCGCCATCGTTGGGCGAGAACAGCACGCCGTTGAACACGTAGCGGGCGACGTCGGTGGAGGCGCAGGGCGCGACCTTTTGGAGTGCCTGCATGGTTTCCTTCGGGACAGGCGTGGTTTGGCCAGCTAGGGTAGGACGCTCCGGGAATTCCTTCACGGGTTCGGGTTGATAGACCGACTCGACCGGCATGCCGCCACAGGTGACGGTCAGCTTGATAACCGGCCTGTCGGCGGTGCTGGAGGTCTCGACGCGCACGGTGCTTTTCTTGTCGGCCCGCACCGCAGCTTCAAGAGCTGCGGCGGGGAGAAGGAAACGGGCGTGCGCGTCCGGGTTAATGGTGGCGGGGATTCGGGTTTCGAGCCAGTGGTTGAGATCGGTGACAGCCAAGGTGATCCCGGCGGCATCGACGGTGGCGAGCACATGGGTCAAAACCGCGAGATTGGCGTGCCTGAAGCGAAGTCGGGTGAGGAGCTTGCGGGCGGCCTGGATGGCGGATACGGGAATGAGGATTAATTTGGCGGATTGTTTTGCAGTGTCGAGGAATGTGGTCATGGTTTACTCTGGTTTCCGTTCCCGACTGCCATCCGTGTAGTTTTATTTTTGCAGATTTTCACTTTTTTCCCGGACCCCGGTTTTGGGCGGATGGCAGGAAGCGCCGGTGCAGTGGCGCTTCCGGCACCACGGCCGTTGACCAATTCCGTCGCGGCCTTGAGATGGTCGAGGGAATCGGCAAGTTGGCCGGCCTTGGAAAGCGCCGCACCGAGGTTCATGCGGGCGATGGGGTCCTGCGGGTTGCGGGCAGCGAAGGATCGCCGCCGGTACCGCGCCAGCGGTTCAAGCGGAACCGAGTACCTACCGGACCGCCTGATGATTGGCGGCGGCAAGATGATCAAACTGAAAAGGTGTCTCGATGCCGTGTACGGGTTCAGCACCCCCGGGATGTATCAAGATGCCTGGGATGAGCATGTTCCGGGGGCGACCTGTAAAGGAACCCGCCCGGCTAAGGGCTGGTAGTTGGTTTTTTCGATGGCACGCGGAGAGCATTCTCACACTCCCGGATCTGGGCGGAAGTTAGAAAATCTCTGAAGAACCAGAGTCCTGCCTCTGGGCATTCTTTGATAATGATTTTGTGTTTGTGGGGCGGGACTGCCTGGATGGCTTTTTTGCACGATTCTCGTTCTTCGTAAGTGAGGTTGCTGCGCTGTAGGGCGGAAGCGGTCCACGGGGATTTTCTGAGGCACCACGACCGCTGGTCTTTATCGAGATGCTTAAAGCGGTGACGGATGGCAGCAGCGGGAGCGACGAGGATGCACTCGTCTAGCAAGTCGACTTCGATTCGGTCAGCCGCGTACTCGATGGCCAACGCGGGGTTTTCACGGACGATTTCGGTGAGGAGGGTTTCGGGAAGTTTCCCCGAGTTTTGAAGTGCTGCCTCGGGCCATTTGCGTGCGCAACTGGCGAGCCGGATCGGCGACAAGCATTTTTCGATTTCGCCGAAGGTAGAGAGTTTCATTCCTGTTTGGCTTTCGGTGTGGTCGAGTGCGGATGAGGGATCTGCGGCAAACCACGCGTCGATTTGGTCCTCGGTGACAGCTTCGTTGCCGACCGGCCATCTGGTTGCCTTGGCTGAGGCGACGAATTGTTCGGGCGTCAGCTTCACCAGGGCGAACCTGATGGCGCTTTCGGGTTTTCTATTGGCGCAGGCGGCGAGTTGGTCAGCGGTGAGCCGGGTCAGGGCGTAGCGCATGCACGCTTCCGGGGCTGCCTTGATGCAGGCGGCGAACTGCTCGTCGGTCAATCTACTGCAGCAGTGTTTCAGAGCAGCGATGGGCTGCTTCCGAATACATTCGGCGAATTCCTCGTCGGTGAGTTTGTCGCCATAGTCGCGGAGTGCCTTAGCTGGGGAACTCTTGGCGAGGGCGGCGATGTCAGACTCGTCTACAGCTTCCAGGAGTTTTGGGGCTTTTTGGGGATGCGCTTTGGGTGGTGATTGGTCGAGATCCGGGACTTCTTTGGTATCGGGAGGTTGTTCGATGTCCAGGACATTGGGAACGGCCGGTCTAGTGATTGCCCATTTGCGGTAATTTTTCATTCTTGAATTGCCGCGACTTTCGGCAATTTGGATGCATCGCCAGCCGATTTTGTCCCTAAGTTCGTTCATTGCGATTTTGAGGCGCTCACGGTGTTTCTGCTGTGTTTCGCGCGTCGATTGGCCGGGCCAGATTTTGTTGATGAGGGTTTCACTCGTGATGGTGCGGAATTCTCCTGGTCGAAATAGCGCGCAGAGATATTGGTGAATAATTCGGGTGTCCTCGCCCATCTTTTTGCGAACTTCGACCATTTCGATGCGAGTATGGCTGCCCGAGGCGGCGACCCGAATCCCGAGAACTGCGTCCGTCAACCTGGGACTGAGTGCGACCGTGAGTTGTTTTTTGAGTTCGTCCGACGAGTATTGGCTCATCAGTTGGCAAGTATAGCTGGAACCCTCTTTTGGACTTACGCTCATTAAGACGCCGCAGAGCCGTTTGACGCACGCGCGGAAATTGGTGACATTTTTTCCGCTGGTCTCATCGTATCCCAATTCCTTGGCGAGCTGGTAATAGGTGCCCTCAACGACGAGTGTTTTGAGTTCGCAGGCCGTGTCAGACAGTAGCAGGTTTTTCCGTAGTTCCCGGCGGTGCGACGGCGTGTCGGTGCCGGTGAGGATTTCGGGAGCCTCCAGCGGGGAAGCGATCGCCAGTATTCCCTGCAACACGCGGAGGTCATTGGCGCCGAGCAGTTCAGAATTTCTGAATTCGAGGGTAAGGAGTTTGGATTTGTGGACGATGTGTAATTCCTGGCGTTGCCGATCTCCTCGTTTGAGTGGCCGGAACAGGCCGGGGACCATGCATGTGGCTCGGTCGTGTTTAGCATGCGTGTACCGGTAGGCCGATAGTGCTGCTGGCGGGGCGTCGGGTGTTTCGCTGGTTAGGTCGGGTTGCACTGCGGATTCCTCGGCAGATTCCTCGGCGATGCAGTTCCCTGGGGGCGTTTCCATGTTGTTTTTTTACGGGGTTTTGGTTTTGGGACAAGGGGATTTGGTCCGGACGCCTGTGGCGGGCCGGCGGTTTGGCTGCGGTCCCATCGCCCGTAGGGCGTGGGCCGCGCCCGGCGGACTTGGTCCGCCAGGAAGGCGGGCAACGGCACGGCCGCGAGGCCGTGCCGTCCTCCGCCTTCCCCGGCCGCCGATTCGGCGGCCCCCGTCCTCGCTCTGGCGGGACGGAATCCCCTCAGAGCGGGAACGCGTAGTGTTCCCGCGTAGTCATGTTCTGTGAGCCAAAAGACCTAAGCCCTAAAATCCTAAGATCTGAAAAACTAGCCCCCGCCCAATTTATATATTTTCTGCTATTTAGAAGAGGGTGAGGTACCCCCGTGAAACCATTAAGGGACAAAGGATTGGAGGGATTCGGAAGCGACGGGAAGTCCGAGGTTAGGGGCTTGAAAGTTCGGTAAATGCCGACGGTTGGTCCGGTAATAGGCGACAGTAAGTTCGGTAGTGAAATTGGCAGAAACGACGGATAGTCCGATTCTGATTGGCTGCGCAACTCCACCCAGTGGGATGCCGATGGTCCGGGAGATCCTGGACTTGGCGACGGAGATCCCCAAGAAGCGTTTCCAGGAAAATCCACCCATGTTCATTGCTTGGTTTCTTTCCGTTGTTTGTTGTTGGAGAGCGTAGCCCGTTCATCACGCCCGTTTCCCGTCGGCACCGAGTTCGCGGCTTACCTGGTGCCGTGCTCCATTGGCGTGTGGCCCAGGTCATCCGCGTGCGGGCACGTTACCACAAGCACGCCGGTGGGAGGGTTCGTTGCGGAAAACTCGTAAGTGCCGCCCGCCGGGCAGGTCATGGTCGTGCCCGATGATGCGCCTCAGCGGTTCACTGCGGCCATGCTGCTTTCCGGATAGCGGGCACCGGCGGTGCGGCCCACCGGCGCGGCCAGGGCGAGCTCCGTTAGGTCCGCAGCCGTCAGTTCAATTTCCAAGGCCGCCGCGTTTTCCTCCAGATAGGTCCGGCGCTTGGTTCCGGGAATGGGCACCACGTCGGCACCCTGCGCCAGCACCCACGCCAGCGCCAGCTGCGCCGGCTTGCATTGCTTCCTTTCGGCCATCGCTTCAAGGCTGCGCACGATTTCCAGATTCTGCTCAAAGTTCTCCCCCTGGAAGCGCGGGCCGCGCCGCCGCCAGTCGTCTGCAGCAAGGTCGTCGATCTTCTGGATCTTGCCAGTGAGGAAACCGCGGCCTAGCGGGCTGTAGGGCACAAAGCCAATTCCCAACTCCCGGCAGGTGGCTAGGATTTCGACCTCCACGTCGCGGCACCACAACGAGTATTCCGTCTGCAAAGCGCTGATCGGGTGGACCTTGGCGGCGCGGCGGATTGTGGCCGGCGCGGCCTCCGATAGGCCAAGGTAGCGCACCTTGCCGGCCAGCACCAGTTCACCCATCGCGCCGACAGTCTCCTCGATGGGCACGTTGGGATCCACGCGGTGCTGGTAGTAGAGGTCGATGTGCCCGACCCCGAGTCGTTGCAAGCTCGCGTCACAGCACCGGCGGACATATTCGGGTCGGCCGTTGACGCCCAGAAAATTCCCCTGTTCATCGCGGACATTGCCGAACTTGGTGGAGAGGACCACCTCGTCGCGGCGACGCCTGATTGCCTGGCCGACGAGCCTTTCATTGTCTCCGCAGCCATACATGTCGGCGGTGTCGAGAAAAGTGACGCCCAAATCGAGGGCACGGTGGATGGTGGCGATGGACTCCCGGTCGTCACGCGCACCGTAAAATTCCGACATGCCCATGCAGCCCAAGCCGATGGCCGATACGGTGAGCCCCTGATTTCCGAGTGTTCTTTGTTCCATACGCGAATGTTCGTTGCTCATAGGCGTCGGTTGTCAGGATGTCAACCACCACGGACGGACAGTGGGTTGAAAACTGAATGGCGGTTGGTCAATGAGGGGGTGGGGGCACTCCTCGCCGGTCAGAGAAGGCATAGGATACAATTGGCTGGCTGAAAATCTTCAGTGCCGGGACGACGCTATTTGCTAACCTTACTAGAATCCCGCTTCACCAAGCTCATTGGACAGTTCCACCACGGTCAGGCAGACCACGCCTGCGAAGCCGGAAGTGATCGACAACCCCTGTTGATGCTGCCCCAAATCGCCGAACCCTTTAAGGGCGTTTAAAAGGCAGTAAATCTTCCGATTCACTTTCTTCGGGGTGACGCCATTCCGACTGTCCGTCAAAAGATCCAGGCACCGGAGTTGCTTCGGCGGGTCTAATGGTAGCCGTCCGAAATCGCAGTTGCCTAAAAAGGCCAATCCAACCCCACTTGTGAATCTCGGCAACTCCTGATTTGGTGCCTCGACTGACCATAGCATTGTCAATGTATGTTCGATGATACCCCGAATGGTCGTGAGAAACACTTTCGGGCTACCCTGATCGGATAGCGCTCGTGCGATGAAATCCTGGAGATCCGTATCCTTTACCTTGCATTGAGCACTACGGAGGGAGCTGACCGACCTGATATTCCTCTCATAGCCTTCGGGTGTTCCGAAAAGGTCCCGGATTGAACAGAGGCTTTCGCTCTGCCCCTTCACAAAACCCGCAAGCATACCGCAAGCGCTCTCCAGCTTTCCACCATTCAGTCTAATGAGCCCCAATGTTCTGAGAGATTTCTCCACCGTGCCATGATTTCCGTCCATGGTGCCTCTGGCGATCACCTCAGCATACGACATACGCTCATTTTCCGCCAGAGCGGCAAATGCGGAGGGTAAAGTTTCAGTATCCTCATCGGCAATCTGATTGGCTGCTTCCAGCACCAATTTCTGAGAGATTGTTCCCTCAGGCAGGACTCCCAGCTTCCGTGCGAGAGCCGCACATAGAAGTGGAATTCCCCCGGTTTGTCGCTCAAACTCAGTCCTGCCCCCCTTTTCCAACGGGCGGTCTCCCTCCAGCTTCTGCAAGTAATCTGAAAGCTCCTCGGAATCAAAGGCACCCAAAGTGGTCACCGGATCGTCAAACCTGCGGAAAAAGTCCGAGGTTTTACTCGATGGATTTATGCAGAGTTCGCGCAAGCGCGCTCGGCTTCCCGCTAGAATCCGCAAGCTCCCTTTGTCGGTGAAAGCGCAAAGATGATCCCAAACCCCTTTGCTGAGTCCAGATGATGCCAATGGATCATCAAGCCCGTCCATGACGAGCAGGAGAGTTTCCCCGCTCGCCTCCATAATCTCAAGCAGCATTCGGACAGTTGACGCATCCTGAGCGCCTTTGGTGGATAAAAACTCCTTGGCATCCGTCAAGAGCGCCCCAACCAGCTGCGATGAGATCACATTGCACATCGCCTCAAAGAATTCGCCATCTTCATGGGGGGTGAAGTGCCGCAGATCCCACTCGACAACCTGATTGAATCTGCCGGATTTTCGAGCTGCTGCGGCAATATGCTTAAGAAGCGCTGATTTGCCATACAGACTTCGTGCGACAACGCTGACATTGTTCTTGTAGAGGGACTCCAAAACTCTGCATGCAACTTTGCGTCGCGCCGTTAGTTCTGGTGTGCTTGGTGGGAAGGGATTGTATGTGTTCATCGTGTTCGGTTGAAAACTATTCCTCCAAAGCGGCGGCTCGGAATTCATTGAAATCCTTGGCACCACGAAGCCACAAGGAGAAAAGAGGAACCTCTATCCGGTATTTGGCGATTCCGGAATCCACATGTTTCCTTACGACTTCGAGGTCCTCCAGATCGTCGAGGTCTGAATGCAGTTCCTTCACTGTTATCCGTAAACCGCATTCTTCCAGCAACTCGATCAGGTATTCGAACGTGAGCCCCCCGGTGGCCGCTTCGTTACGGTCGATCAGAAATGTGAGCAGGCGCTTGCGTGCGCTACCAATGTAGTTCCAGATCGACTCGAAATGCTCGCTGTCCAGAACAAACCGGGCAGCTATCGACTCCACGACAGAGACATCAATTGAACGGCGGCCGCTATCCTTGCTGAAACGAAAAATCTGCTCGCAGATTCCTTGGATCAGAAGTGGCTGCCTTGATGTCAGCCGGCAGATTTCCTCAACGGCTTGCGGCGCGAAGACAAGTCGCCCCTTGACAGGCATCTCCACCAAGTCGCGGGCTTCGTCCGGCTCCAGACCCGAGAGCCTAACTTTCTCACCAAGACCGAAGAGTATATTCCAGTAATCCACGCGGAGTCTACGGATACTTCTGGAGCCCGTGAAAATGCCGCTCAGGTCGTTCCAGTTTTGAAACAGGTGCCGGAGGTTCTCCGGTACCTGGTCACTGGTGATTCCGGATTCGATGCCTTCCTGAAGCCGATCAAACTCATCGAGAATCAAGAGGAACCTTTTCGGGGCGACCTGAGCGCGTATGATTTCCGCCACCTGCTGGAACGATCCGAATGGCGCATCGTCCCGGATCAGCGATGCGGATCTGTCGATGAAGGTCTTTATCAGGAAGAGATTGCCTGACGGCGCCTTTCCCAATTCCGGCAGGTCAAGGTCCGGACATGCCTCAAGCGCTGACTCCACCAATTTCCTCACCATTCCCTTGAAGACTTTCACGGTTGGGATTCCTGGTCTGGCATTGGGTCCGCTCTCTCCATCGAACTCCTGAAAGTTAATGAATACCGGGATTTTTCCATCGGGCAGGTTGTGTCTGATGAAGTGCTTCAACAGTGAAGTCTTACCAATCCTACGGTTGCCTTCCACGAGAACGATGGTACTCGATTCGAGCCGGCCTACCGCCGAGAGAATCTGCTGTGTTGCATTCTTGCGGCCGAAAAACACGTTTTCTGTTTTTTCGTCGAGAACGCGGGCGAAGACATACGGACTTTCGCCAAGATCCTTTGAGGCATCAATTTGGGGTCGGTCAACTACATCGAGAGCCAGTTCGATCGAGTCGCTAATGGATTGATCATCCAGACGGAGTGCGGACCACTGAAGTATAACGATGTGACGGCCGGGTGGGAGTGGCTCAAACGCGATTGCCAACGCGTGGCTTGCGCCAGAGGGAAGAATAGGCAAGACACGGTCTTCGAGGCCTTCCCCGGAAATGCGCAGTTTCCGCAGAGGAAGTGGTCCACGATTGCAAACGGACACGGAACATTCGTTCGCCGTGGCAACTGGAACTGACGAGGGCTCTATCGAGCAACCGATGTCCACGTCATCGAGCAGTGAGTCACCAGTCAGGATTGAAAGCGATACAATACGCGAAAAAACTCTCTCACAGCGAGTCAGGACCGTCTTCCTTATCTGTTCGCTATCCTGATAGAGTTCCCTGACGAAGTGATTCCATGCGGAACGGAACGAACGGCTGGGGTCCTTAGCGGACACACGCCATCCGTGAAGGGCGGCGAGTTGGTCTGTTCCCCGGGGATAGCACAGGATTTCTTCGAGATCTTTGGCAGCTCTCATTAGATGGGCCGTCCACTGTCGAAATGAATTATCCGAATCAACAGCTCTGGCCTGAATCATTGATCCGTATTTCGTCATGAGTTGCATCAACTTGCTCCGGACTTCGGAAGCAGGGGTTGCCGAGGGCAATTCTGAAAATTCACGCCACTCGGGATCCCCGGTGAAGAAGCGGATTGCCTCGTCGGATTGGGGTTTGGATTCGAGTGCCTGAATCAGCGCTGCCAAGGGGGCCTCGTCCTGATTCAGGGCATCGGCTAAGCGGACTCGCTCTGCTGCAGGAAGGCCGGGAACCCACAGATCCTTCATGTCGGACAGGCTCAGTTGACGGACCGTGCTGCCACGCGATTGGAAAAGCAGCGCTTCCCGGTATGGACCTGATCCCAGCAGTGACGCCAGAAAGTACGGGTTAACGAGGTGGAGGAATTCCTGACGTATTCGAATGACGGCAAGACGATCCGATGCCACAGCCTTTGGATTTTCCACCATCAATACATCGGGCTTGTAAAGGCTCGCCTTTCCAGCGGCACCGACCAGACAGACGACAATGTCATCTTCTTTGAGAAAATCCTCTAGGCATACAGAGGCCGCAACCTCAGGAATGAGATTGACATAGCCATGAAAAAGCAAAGGCGATTTGTTGAAAGATTTCGGAAGATCAGAGGGCCGGATTACGCCCACGTCATTTTCAGACATTGGGAACCCCGCGACCCATTCATTTGGTCGGAAACGGCGGCCCTTCCAGATCTCAGCAATCTCTCCCAGTTTGAGTTTTCTTGCTCCGAACCTCGCTGTAGCCAGGGTAATGAAAGCTTCATAATCGGCTGCTGATCCTTTCGGAGTCACGAGTTCAAAGTTTCGTTTCTCAATGCTTTCCCGCAGAACCAGTGATCCGGCCTCCGGAATTCCCATAACGGCTGGACCGGCCTGAAACATGCGGGCAGTGCAGAGCATTCTGTGTTCAGGGGACCCCAGTTGCATTCCTTCCGGGTTTGCCTCGGTAGCGAGATCCTCCAATCGACGGTCAAGCCATTCGGAATACTCCATTGGACATTCGTTATCGTCATTGAGGTTTGGAAACAGGCCTTGGCGGGCTAGTACCGCAGCTTCGAGAGCTTCAAATTCAGGTGATTCAAAGTAACCATTAGCGTTAAGACCTTGATATTCATCTTCGCTCACCATCCAGACACAATCTCTGGCGGGCTTCTTTGAAAAGTAGAGGATTGAGCACTTTACATCGACATTGAAGACCGTCTTGCCCGGAGTATTTACGATGATGTCCAATCGGAATTCTTTGATGAGACGTTTTCTGAGTTCACGTGATGACTCACTGAAGAGGAACGCGTGTGGAACCACTATGGCGGCACGGCCTCCCTCAGCAAGCATGTCCATGGCCAACTCAGCATACAAATACTCGCTTCGCGTCCGGCGACGCCTACCCCCGGATTCTGCGATGATCGCTCCCCACGGAGGAACGGCAACCACCACGTCGAATTTCAATCTCATCTCCCCTGCTGGTTCGTACAAGGTATCAGCGGAATAAACGCGCAGTTTGGAGAGCGGTTGGCCGCGAAGGATCGCACGCATCGCGGCAATCACTGCGAGGGATGGGTGCTGATCGAAGAGGACCAACTCTTTGAGATGCGTCCGTGTTCCAAACATCTCGCTTCCAAGAGTCCCCGTCCTCGCGTGTAGGTCAGCCACACTATTGGCGGGCGTGGCGGCCAGAGTCTTCGAGAGGAAACTCGACAAGCCCAGGGGTATCATTCCGGCACCTCGTTCCAAGCTTGGAACGGAGGCGCTCTCCCAACGCTCCCAGATTGGATAGATTTCATTCAATGGGGGAGTCAGTCCCGGCTCATAGCAATCCTTCGCCCGCTGAAGAGTGCTCATCAAGGGACCGTCTGAAACGCCACGGAGCGCATCGGGAACCAAAGCCAGCGGATGGCCGGTTCCTTTAAGTTTCTCAAGGGCTGGAAAGACATGTGATTCAAGATAACTGCGCAGTTCATCAGGTTCCACTCGTTCAGCACGTGGCCAGTAGTAACTCCAATCGCTGTGCTCCTCTCCCTCAAAGGCCAGATCCTCACCCTCATAGACGACAAGAAGCAACCATGCGGAGATCCCGACCCAGCGGTGGAAATAATCTTCCGCTTGGAAACGGGAAGTTCCAAAGGAATCCGTTAGGAAGGATCCAGGGTCTTGGGAAGAGTTTGGTTTCATAGAAGATAACGGGTAAAACGCGGGTGAATCGCCTGACTTATGTTGGCACGGTTTATGCCAAATGAAAATTTGTCGGTTTTGAATTGACTCTCTAGGGGTTACGGAATTCAGAATTTCTACAGCCAATAATCCGAATCAATGCGCATTGATTGTTGGATTGCATGTGGTTGATGCTTTTTTGTCCTTCCGGTAGATTCCGGGGAAAATCTATTGTGGGCAAAGGGCGCTTCAAGCAGGCACCCATGAAAGCCCGACATGACGGCGAAGACGGGCGTTACGAAGCCAGCGAGCGAGATTGACGAGGGAGAGGAATTCATGGTGGACTCGTTTAGGACACTAGGAGCAAGGCGCGTTCTCAGAAAAGTGAACCATGAACTCCGTGATCGACTGACATTGAAAATCCTCAATGAACTCCGAGGCGATGCTGGGATAAAGAGTGAGAAGTCTTGCATCAAAGTTAGATTCTATTGGTGCTCCCATCAAGCGACAGATGCATTCGAAGTTCTCAGAAACCCAGGCACGCTTGCGGCGGAATTGGTCGGCATACGGCTTCTTTCCCCAGACGAACTGATCAATATCGTCTCGCCAGAGTTGCGCCTCTAAGCCTGTGAAGGTCATCTTGTCTTCAACGAGAAGTATTTCGCGTCGTCTAGAATTGTATCCAAGGAAGTCGAGATCCCCGACTTCCGCTGGTATCTCCAGGGTGCCCAAACTTGTCCTCAGTGTTCCTTTCACCCCCCCGCCTTGGTAGCCAATCTCCTGCAGGTTCCGGGCGACGATTTCTTCAGACCAATTTCCGGCTGCGTTTGAGAGCTCGGCAAGGGCGGGCCTGATTGCCGACAATAACCATTCCCGAGGGAGTCTCTGAAACGATACGGATGAAATCAAATGAATGAGGGATTCCTGCGCCATCGCCTTGGAGAAAGCCAGGTGTTCGCCGGTCTCGTGTGGAAAGCTGAAGAATCCCCTTCTAAACGCGCGACTCTGCTGCTTGGCGTTCCACAAAACCCGGTTTTCTATTATCAAGTCGTCCGGTGTCACAGTGAAGCCACGAAGCATCGCTTCTATTGCGTCCAGTGGCCTTCCCGATTTACGGAGTTGATCGATGAGATCCATCCGGCGTATAAACAACGTGGGAAAGTGCCCCTTGCCGGCAGGACGGGATCCATCGATTACTGCAATTAGGCCGGCGATGAACTCTGCGTATGACATCCCAAATGAAGAGGAAAACGCAGAATCTAGAAACCTCATGTGCGTGTCGGTGTGAATATCGAACTGGGGTTTGGGTCCCACAAAGCGATCCCTGTGGTTTCGGTCGCGCACGATCCGTTCAAAGAACCGCTCGTCGTAACCTTCGTGTTTCCCAGTGATACTGACTGTGATAGCCTGGGGGTTAGAATTCGCATGGACAACAACGGCACAGTGCTCAGGAAATAAAAAGTATACTCGATTACTCATTTCCGCGAGATCCGCTGCCACCTCACCGCATTCAAGAGCGATCTCTGTAGCGACAAGATCCCTCTTGCTTGCGATACATGGAAGCCCCGTCCTCTGCTGGATGCACAACAATTCAACAATATATTTGATTGATCGCCTCAGGAGGGGCTCGATATGCCGCCACTCTTTCCGTTCATTAAGATCAAGAATCCCATTACCGTGTAAGATCTCATTCGCTTCGTCATACTGATGGAGAAGGAAAGCCACCAGATCCCGTGAGGCGATTTGAGTTGCGATGTTCCGGAGGCGCTGGTCGTAGAACCTGAATAATTCCTGGATGATTGGATTTACCCGATCACTGCCCCTGTAAGTTCCGGAAGTATACTTCCTGGTTATCCAATCCTTCGCCTCAGCATGCAGCATCGCAGCAACCTGCCACCGAGGACGGAAGATTCTCTTGAGGCCAAAAGGCTTTAGTAACATTGGAATATTTTGAATCGCCCTTAAATTTGCATTGGTAAGGAGAACCGGTAAAACGAGATTCGATTCATGAGAGACAATAGTTTATTTGAACGATCAAAGGGGAAATTAACCGCGAATTATCGTCTGGGACCGCCTAAGGGTTGGGCTATGGTTTGAGTTACCCCCCCTTTAATGGCATCTTTCTCCAGCCAATAAACGGCGCTGACTTCAAGCTCCTTCTTGACAATATGAGTAGACGTCTCTGAACACCAGCAACTTCGTTCGGCGAGGGCGCACCAGACTAGCTCCAGCCCGGCGGCTTCAAGTGCTGCGTTGAGCGAATCCTGCCGGACCAAGAGGGGGCGGCCCCAGTCTTCGGCGTCACCACCGAGTTGCCTCACGATGGCCTCGCCGTCTATTGTTTTGAATGCGCCACCTTCGCCCGCCCATTCCAGATCGAGAAGGTCGCAAAGCTGTGGAGATGGGATGAGAGTCGAGCCTTTGCTCCAATGGCAGGTTGTGATCGTGTATGGCACACCTACTTTGCCGACCCGTTCGTCCGGGCTTTCGCACCATTCTGTCAACTCCCAATATGCGGCACCCCACGGATATTCACCGATCCACCCCGTATGTTGTTCTGGGAATTCACAGCCATGTCCGTAGAAATTGGTTTCACACGCCCTAGCTATGAAATGAGCTCTGTCTCCCTTTCGGACGAGAAAAGAGCGGATGTTGACCCACATCTTGAGCGTGCCGCGTCGTCCAGAGACCACTCGGTCGTATTCCGGTTCAACCCACTCATGGTGGCCTGCCAGGACGAGCCATTTTTTGTTGTGGTCGGGAATCCCGCTTTGTGGGGAAAGCAGAACGGCAAAGTCGTCAGGCGAGCGAATGACCCAAGTTTCGCGGTTCTCGCATAGATTGGCGTCCTGAAAGGGATTCGGATATTCTCTCTGCCAAATGCTCTCATTGTTGCTTTTGATCACTTCCTCGTGGTCTAGATCGATGAGCCTCTGGGACGGGTCGAACTCCCGGGTCCAGAGTTGCCATGCCCCGGCGAACTGTAGATCTGTTCCATCTTGCGACGATGGGGACAGCCAATAGTTATCAGCGAGAAAGCCCTGGAGTTCTCGCAGGGCAATCCATTGGTACTTTTTGCTGATGCGTTCGAGCTTCAGTTCCTCAATGTCGTGGCTCTGCCTACCATAGGGGGCATGGCGTTCGTGCTCGGCAAAACGTTCGCCGGTCCAGCCTAGCTCCTCTACCCGCTGGAGAATCCAACGGCGAGCTGTCGTGCCGGGAAAGTGACCCCGGTATCTGTCGTCAGGAGGAGGTTCAGTGAGACGGATGTCCGAGAAGTAGTGGACCTTTGCGTCCATGACATAGCGGCCGAAGTCACCATAGCCGCCCATTCCTTCACTTCTGACGGAGCTAACGATCCTTCGCCACGTTTCGTTGTCTTCAAACCGCGTCACCTCCTCGTCCGACAGAATCGCTGGCCAGGCGGAATTGTAGGGCGGGCGAAAACTCTCCGGCATGATGTTTGCGGGTAGGCAACCTTTCGCCAGACAAGCTTCGATCACTGTGCTGGCAAAGTCCCGGGTCAGGATGTTGGAGGTAACGTGCTCCTGAGCAAAAACCATGGAATGGATCTTTGTTGCAAGGTTTGACAAACCATCTCCCTTAGGGAGGCGCATGGCGACGCCTGCCGCTACCGCGTAGAGGCGTTCTGTAACGTAAGGGTCATCAACCGAATTAAGTTCAGAGACCAATTGCTCGACAATGTGCGGCCTGCCAACAAGCAAACGAATCGCGGCAATAGTGGAGCGCGTTCTTAACGCCCGGTGGTTACTGGTGCAAAGCCAGAGGAGTAACCGGCATGCGAGCAATGCCTGTTCATCCGGAATCAATCGCGTCGGGGCGCGGAAACACCAATCCAGGAGTTCCCCTAGAATATCGCCTTCGCCCCAGACACTTAGATTAGAGACCGGTATTGTCCATGCAAGTTCCCTATCAGGCATAGGAAGCTCCATTAGCTGCTTCCCTAGGAATTCCGAATTGAAGGGGTGCTGCGGGATCGTTGATAGACGAAGGTAGGTCGGCAGGAGATCAATGCCAGATTCTCCGGCTTCAAGGCGCAGTTTATCGGATGTAGCGGAAATCGAATCGGTACTACGCCAAGCCAGTGATTCCAGGAAATCCTCAAGAACCATTTCGCGATTCGCCGGATCCTCAATAATCTCGGCAAACTCAAGGCCGAGTCTCTCAGGTGCGAGAATTGCCAGAGCCCGTGCCACACCGCGGTTCTCATAGTAGTCCCAGCTTTGTCGAAAATGAGCGAGTCGCTGGCTTGGATCAAACTGGGACCTGAAGTCTTCGGCAGATTTGGCGGCTGTTATGATTTGACTTGCGATGAAGTAGTCGGAAAATCGTTCGAATGGGAAACGAACGATGACTTCGGGTTCTTCAATTTCCGTTCGAGGAAAGCGCACGGCTTCGACCAGCATGCCATTGGATAATAGCCTGCTGTAAAGAGATCGAGACGCCTCCTTGTTCGGAGAATGTTCGGCAGTCCTTGCTCTTGCAGTTTCGCGAGGAATCGGTTGACCTCCATTTTCAGCAATTTCCTTCGAGATGGCTCGCAATGCGGCTCGGGTGTCTTCAGGATCGCAGTCTATCTCCTTCTTAATCTGTTGGCACAGGCGCTCGACCCTTGCTCGCATAACACGGTCTAGACTCAACGGTCCGGTTGGAAGATCCTGTCCCTCGAAAGCCTCGCAAAAAACTCTCAGGAATAGTGGGTTTCTGAACTCTGCTAGAACCGGGGGGAAATAAGCTGCCTTGACACCAAATGCCTCGAAGTAGTGTTCGATAGCCTCAACGACTTCTGGTCCGAAGCCGCGATGCTGGATATGTGGCCAGGCACCAGAGGCTCCTGGACGGATCAATTCGGGTAGTGTAATGCTGACAAAATCAGAACGACAGGAAACGAGAAGTTTGACATGGGGATACCGGTCAATCCGCTCAGCGAATTGAATCAGGTGACTGTGCCAGAGTCGGCGTTGATCGCATTCGTTGAGTGCATCGATGCAAAGAAGCGCCGGTCGACCAGCGAGAATTCCCTCTTGGTCGAGGGCAGCCAAAAGATCCTCGGGTTTGTGATTCCAACCGAGAATCCCTGTTGCGGCTGTCCATGGATCTCCATTGCCAAGAAACTGCTCACCAAGGAGGAGCAACCCCGGCTGAGAGCGGGTTCGTGCAGCGACAATTAAGTCAGCAATAATATGGCTCTTGCCCGAACCAGCTTCGCCAATAATCAGGAGTTTGGAGGCATCAGCACTCAGGCAAATCACTGCTTCCTGCTTGAGATTGGCCAGCACTTCGGAAAGTTGACGCAACTCGTGAATCAGCATGTCATACGGACCAATTTTCCATGAGTTGGTATTTCGCTTTCCTGGGTCGGCTGATTTTTCCTTCTCTGCATGATTCATCTTGTGAAGTTCCCACTCCAAATCATTGCATGTATCCAACGCGCCTTGGATGAGTTCACGAAACGGCGAAATCCGTGGATACCCTTCTTTTGGCCAGCGAAACGCCATAATGTCCTGCATTGTGGTCCGTAGTGACTTGGTCAGAACTATGAACTCTGCGGCAGACTCCGCTCTAGCCAATGATCGGCGGTCCAATGTCCGCCACTTTTCGGCGACTCTCAGAAAATCGGCAAGGATTCGCTTCTTACCGTTTTCTCCCCATGCAAATGCTTCCAAGCTAGTCCCTGTGAAAGTCTCGACGTGCTGCTTCGGAGAGTAACGTTTTCCCAGCAAAGCGATATTTGCCTGGTTGATGCTGTCCAGCCACCCAACGCTAAATTCCGGAACTCCAAACCAGTAAACGAGTTGGTTTCGATAGGCGTCGGACGTCAGAAGGCCAATCAGTTCCGTGTGGCCCCACCAGATGAATTTGATCTCGTTTTGGATTCCTTGTTGTCTCGCGTTGGCCTGCCACTGACTCACGAGCGATTTCCACTTGGTCACCTGGGTGGGATTCCTGTTTAGCGGGACGGCGACGATGTATTCAACGAGTGTTGGATGGTTCCTGATTGCCGCACGAATGGAGTCAGTGATCTGTGACCATTGCGAAGCTGCGAGTCGGTCGAAATACTTGGCTTGGAACCCGACCTTCTCTCCTCCTGGAAGCTCACGTAGAGCTTCCACTCCTCCATCGCCACCAGACCCCTCTATTGCGTAAAAAACACCTATCCCGTTAGTCTCCCCACGGAAGAGTTGGACGCCGACTTCCTCAAATGCATCTCTCTGTGAACCGCCCAATGGGCGGATTGAACGGAAGCCGATTTCAGGAAGAAGCGTGGACATGGAATTTAGCCTCAGAGTTCGCCCCGGAAGGCGCGTTGTTGGAGGGAGGAGAAGAGAGCCTCGGACTCCGTGAGGAATTTCTTCAGGTTCTCCCTTTGGTTTTCTACCGCCATGACGACCCTGGCAAATTCTCGCTGAAGGCGGACATGTGGTTTCGGAATGCTGATGGACTTGAACTCCTCAGCGTTGATGTTTGCCATTCCGATGATGTTCTTGCACATGCCTTGAAGAACGGCCTTGCCGTGAGGGAGGTTCAGGAAGGCCGCTATGAACTCGACGTCGGCGTCGGGGTTGGCGATCCCGCGAACCAGATAGCCAGCGAAAGCCATTGGTTCTTTCCTTCGATAAACTGCGGTTTTGCCTACAAGCTCCTTGCTGTTCGTGCGGTTGAAAAGCAACTGGCCGGCATGAACCAGATTCTTGCTTTGCTCGTGTTTGTCGAGGTCAACGTATTTCAGGGAAGTAAAGTCCCAGCCGCCGCTGTAGGTGATATTGTTCATGCGCAGGCAGGGGAATTGGCCTTCTGATTCGCTGGCCTTTTTGCTGGTGCCGTAGGCGGTCGCGACGAGCAGATCTCTGATAGTCACTATGGGCCACCCTTTTGGATTCGTCACGGGGTCGCCGAACATGTCGAGGAAGACGGAGCGGAGAAAGTCGTCGGAGAGTAGCAGGGATTGTTGGAGCTTGCGGCGGATGGCGTCGGCTTTGTCGAGGATTGCCGCAATCCGCTTTTGCTCGGGGAGGGGTGGGAGGGGGATTTTCGATTCAGAAATGATTCGATCCGACACTGCTGGATAGCTTGCTCCAGTTGCCTTATTCGACATGTCTGCGACAAACGCCGGGGACTTGACCCATTGGAACAAGTAAGCTGGATCCAGCACCTTTGTTCGGGGTCTCAGGACACAAAATCCTGTTGATGCGGTTGCACCGTCCAAATGGTCAGGCACACGGGCCACACTATTGAGATTGGGACGCACAGTTGAAATCAAAATGTCACCTTTGCTGACGCACTGGCGGGCTCTGCTAGGAGCCTCCTCGCATGTTAGATTACGAGCAGCAACAACGACTTTCGTATCTTGGTCCACAGCGCTCAAATCAATGTAGTCAAAACGTGTGTCACCATCTGTGCGGGACGGATTCCACGTTTCAACCTGATCAACGAGAGTGCCAATAGCGACACCATGCAATTGAGCCTTGGATTCTTGATGACCAGTCGTCATTTCAGCATCCCCTCCAAATCAGCAATGTCCTTGAGCACCTCCTGCCCCAGCTTGTTCATGCGTTTGAGCAGCGTCTTGGGCGGCTCGTAAGTGGTTTCCTCATGCTGGGTCACCTTGTAGCGGTTGAGCGAGAGGTCGTATTTATTGTTCCGGATGTCGGCGACGGGGACGAAGAAGTGTTTGGCCGTGCGGTCGCCCTTTTTCTTCGGGTTGCGGGTTTTCCATTGGTTCACCAGATCCGGGAGGTCGTCCTTGTCGGGCTGGGGGGTGCGTTTGTCGTCGAGCGAAAACCCGTCGGCCTGGACGTCGTAGAACCAGACATCGCCGGTGCTGCCGCCCTTGGCGAAGATGAGGATGGCGGTGGAAACGCCGGCGTAGGGTTTGAAGACCCCGGCGGGCAGGGAGATCACGCCTTCGAGCTGGTTTTCATCGACGATGATCTGGCGCACGCCGAGGTGGGCCTGGCTGGAACCGAAGAGCACGCCGTCGGGGACGATGACAGCGGCGCGGCCGCCCATCTTGAGCATGTGGAGGATGAGGACGAGGAAGAGCAGTTCGGTCTTCTTGGTCTTGACCTTGCTCTTGAGCATGGGATCGACATTTTCGAGGTCGATCATGCCCTTGAAGGGAGGATTGGCCAGGATGACATCGAAGCGGTTGGAGGAATCCCTGGGAAATTTTTCGGAGAAATTCGAGCCGAGGGTGTCCTGGTAGTGGATGCTGGGGGCCTCCACGTTGTGCAATAACAGGTTCATGGCTGCGGTGCGGAGCATGGTGATGTCGAAGTCGAAGCCATGGAACATGTCGCCCTTGATATGGGCGAGGTAGGGTTCCAACAGGTCACCGGGGTAGTGCTTGTTGCCCTCGCCGTCGGTTTCCACCAGCTTGGCGGAGGTGTATTTCTCATACAGGTAGAGCATCACGGAGATGAGGAAACCGCCGGTGCCGCAGGCCGGATCGCAGACGGTTTCGGTGGGCTTGGGATCCAGCATCTCGACCATGGCGCGAATGATGTGGCGCGGCGAGCGGAACTGCCCGGCGATGCCGGCGGTGGAGAGCTTGCCGAGGAGATGCTCGTAGATGTCACCCTTGGCATCGCCTTCGGTAAGCGGAAGTTCCTCGATGGCGGCCACGGCACGGGACAGCAGGTTGCCGGAGGGAATGAGGCAGTTGGCGTCCTTGAGGTAGCGGCCGAGCGGATGTTCCTGGAGGTTGGTCCGCATGAACGGGAAGAACTCGTCGCGGACAATGGCGAGCATGCGGTCGCCACCCTCGTTGCGGAAGTGGGACCAGCGGATGTGCTGTTTGTTCTCCGGGAACAGTCGCTTGAAGTCCTTTTTCAGGCGGCCGGCGCGTTTCTCGTTGCGGGACTCGGTGATGTCCAGCAAGCGGGCAAACATCAGGTAGGAGATCTGCTCGATCACCGTGATGGGATTGGTGATGCCGCCGGAGTGGAAGTCCAACCAGAGGGCGTCGATCTTATTGCGGTAGGCAGTGGCGAGAGTCATGAGAGTTAAAAGCTGAAATTCTAAGATGCTGAGATGCTGAAATTTGTAGGGGTTGAATGTAGAGCGCCAAGGGTTAGAAAGGGATTTGGGTAAGAGAAGCAAGGTGGTCGCCGAGTGTTTGGCCTGATTCCGTTTTCCATGTGGTGTTGCCGGAAGTATTGTTTCCCACAATGATTGCGGCGGCTGGTGACGGTGCGGTAAAGACATAATCGACCGCAAAAACCAGGAGTTTTGGGTCACTAGACTTAGAAACCAGAACCTCCTGATTGATGAGTTTCTGCCGAAGGGACGCATAGCCCGCGCTCAAGCTCCTTTCGTTGATGTTTACCACGGCGTCCGAACCGGCTTTCACCACGAATCCTTCGTCAGACTGATAACCGTGGGCGACCAGGTTTTTGGTGGGTTGCTTGAGGATGAATTCCAGTTGATTGGTACCGGATGACTTGGTGGCGGGTTGCTTGGGAGGAGAAAAGTAATCGAATCCCGCAGTTTGAGCAATCAGCTTCAAGTCTTCCAAAAATTCCTGCACTGTCGCGAGCTCTGCCTTCGGCAATGAAGGAATCGCAGGCGTTTGCACATTGGATACTTTGATCCGCTTAGCTCCTTTTGCCGCTGAAACAAGGTTGGATTCCAGCCAACCTATCTGACTTGCGTTCAGGTTTTCATCCTTGCTGGTAAAGAGAAGAAGCGAGGTGACGTCAAAGTCCAGTTTGTCAGGATGGATCTGAACCCGGCCAGCGACGTTCTCACCCTTGCCAATGTAGAGCTTTTCTTCGGCGTCGTCAGTGGATCCATGAACCAGATAGACTCCGGATTTCTGGATCTCCGGCCAGTCAGTGGAAGTCAGTTCCTTGATTCGAGTTGCAGGGATGCCGAGTGCCTGAATCGTGCGATTGACGATTTCATAGAAGCGGGGGCCTGAGCCGGTGCCATCGGCGAGGAAAAGACGGAGTTGACGACCGTGGTTCATGGGATGATGTGGAGAGGCTGAGATTCCTGGTAAGGAGTTAGAAATTATGGATGCTCCATTGGGTTTGAGGTGGAACCTGTGGAAACGGCTATTTTTGGGGTGGGAGGGTTAGAGGAATCACGCAGCAGCAAGGTTGAGGTTGTTAAGAAGGTCCAGCAGGGAATCGACTTGGGCGGAGTCGGGGAAGATGCCGTCGATGCCTTCGGAGTGGAGGGTGGTGAAGGGAGCTTCCCAGAGGCGGTCGATCTCGATGGCGCCGTAGGTGGCGATGTGGGACTTGAGCAGTTCGAGGAAGCGGAGCTGGTTCGAGTTGAGCGCGGGGTATTGGCGGACGAAGACGATGAAGTGCTCGTTGACCTTCTCGGCATCGAGGCCGATGACCCGGCGGATGGCTAGAGCCAAGTTCTTCGACTTGTTAGGATAATGGTTGAGAAGTTCGTCGAGGTGGAGGTCGGGATCGTGAAGGAGGACCACCTGCACGAGTTGGTCGAGATCTTCCTCGGCAACGGGAAGGCCGGCGCGGATATTCTTGAGCGCGGGGCTTTGATCGAAGAGTGCCAGGAGGACGGATTCGACACGGTTGCGGTAGGCGGCGAGGTCGAGGCCGGCAAGTTTGACGTGATGGTGATCGCTCTTGAACTCTCCTGGCTCTTCCGCCACGTCGAGGTAACACGGCTCGAAAACTGGATCGGTAATGCCTGTCTGGTAACGCATGATGCCTCGCAGCTCGGTGCGGAGGGAATCCAGGCCGGTGACGGAAGCCGAATCGTAGGTCGCCCTTTGCTTGGCTTTTTGAATGACGGGAAGTTTTTCGGCGACGGGCTGAAGGTTGATCGGCAGCCTGGAGACGCGGTCGATCACTTCGTCCCGCAGATCGGCGGCATCCGAGGACTTTTCCAACGTGGCGATGGACAGACGCGCGATCAGCAGATCGAATTTGAGCGCGGGTTCCTTGCCATGGACATCTCGCCAGGCCATGAGCGGCGCGATGACGTTGTTCAGGCTGGCGCGGGTGCTGCTGGAGAATGCCTCAAGCACACCGTCCCTTTTCATCGACTGGATGTCCTTCCATTTCTCACGGATCGAGAGGCATTCGGACGGGAGGGCGGCGATGTCCGCAGCGATGAGGCTGATGGCGAGTTTGAAGGCATCAGGGTCCTGGGCGGCAAGGGCCGCCTCAGCAAGCTGGATGCGGGCCTCAAAAAGTTGTTCGGTCAGGGATTTCGCCGGGACGGGCGGGATCTCCTTTTTCTGTTCGTCGAAGTATTCAAAATTCCCCCAGTGGTCAAAGATCTGGAAGGTGGTCTTGTGCTTGTCAGGGCCGAAGAGGTTCCGACACAGGCGGGTGCCGCGCCCGATCATTTGCCAGAACTTGGAGTAGGATTTCACCGGTTTGGCAAAGACGAGATTGACGATTTCCGGGATGTCGATGCCGGTATCGAGCATATCCACGGAGATGGCGATGGTAAGGTCCTTGCTGCCATCGGTGCTCTTGAAATCATTGATGAGCTGTTCGGCGCGCGGCTCGTAGTTGTCGATACGGGCGCAGAAGCTGCCACCATACTGCGGATAGATCTCATCGAAGATCTCGACGAGAAGTTTCGCGTGGCGGTGGTTGCGCGCGAAGATGATGGTCTTGCCCAGACGGGTGCCATCGGCATTGCGGATGCCGTTTTCCATCAGGTTGCGGAGGATGGCGCGGTCGGTGTCCTTGTTGAAGACCAGGCGGCTCACCTGTTCCTTTTCATAATCGACGGACTCGGAGTCGGCGGTTTGCTCGGCGAGTTGCTCGCGCTGCTCCAGGGTGAGTTCCTTGTATTTGATGCCCTGCCTCAGGAACTTGGTGGTGTGTTTGACCACGGTGAACGGACACAGGTAAGGAGGTTTGTGGTTGATGGCCTCGTCGTAGGTATAATTGGCGGTGGGATCCTCGTTCTCGCAGCCGAAAAGCTTGTACGTGTTGCGGAAGACGAACTGCAGCGGCGTGGCGGTGAGGCCGACCTGGAAACCGTCGAAGTAGCGGAAGATGTCGCGGAAGCGGTTATAGACGCTTCTATGTGACTCATCGGCGATGATCAGGTCGAAGAAACCGACGTCGAAATTTTGAAAACACTTCAGCATCGCCGGATAGGTGGCGAGATAGATGCGCTTGTCGTGGTCGTTGGCGGTGGCACGCGTGACGATGACACGAGGCTCGGAGGGCAGGAATTCGTCGAACGCGTCGGCAGCCTGTTTGCGGAGTTCGCGGCGGTCGCAAAGGAAGAGGATGCGTTTGGCCCATCGCGCGCGGATCATGACTTCCGACAGGGCGATGGCGACGCGGGTCTTGCCGGTGCCGGTGGCCTGGATGAGGAGCGCCTGGCGGCGGCGTTTGTCGAAATTCTCGCAGGTCCGCTTGACGCACTCGAACTGATAGAGGCGGTCGATGATGGATTCCTTCGGAAAGAGATCCGCAAGCACGGCCTCCCGTTGGTTCCGCTGGAAGATGCAATAGCGCAGGCTGTCCAACGAGTAGAAGCCGAAGATCGAACGGGGCGGCTCGCCCTTGGCATCGTCCCAGATGAAGATTTCATAACCGTTGGTGTAGAAGATGACCGGGCGCTGGCCGTGTTCCTTCTCCAGTCCGTCGGCGTAATACTTCGCCTGCATCTTGCCCTTGGCCGCATCCTCCGCTGTTTTCTTACTCTCCAGCACTCCGAGCGGCAGACCGTTGTCGGGATCCAGGAGGACGTAATCGGCCCTGCCTCTGCCAGTGGGTACCGGTTGGTGGAGGACCTCCACTTCCTGGCCCACTTCCTCGGTGCTCTGACCGCGCGGTCCGACTTTCCAACCGGCTTTGGCCAGAAGTTCGTCGATGAGCTTGAAGCGGGTTTCCTCCTCGCTGAAATCGAGGGCCGAGGCGGCTTGCTGCGCCCGGTTGAGAAGCGCAGCTTTTTCGGCGGCGGTCGTGTGGGCGGCCTCGGCCTGGGACCGGGCGTCTTCGAGATCGGCGAGGAGTTTCGCCATGATCGCCTCCTGCTCGGCGAGTTTCTGGAGCGCGGCCTTTTTCTCGCGCTGGAGCGAGGATTTCGAATCATCCACCTGGACGGGCGGCTCCTGCCAGGCGGGCAACTCGTCGCGACGCTTGAGTCCGGTGGACAGCGCGAACCACAGGGCAAGATCGTGGGCCTCCTTCAGGATGCCGGTCATCTGGGCCGGCGTGGTGGGGTGGAGCGTGCCGTGGGCGGCATGGTTGCCCTTCGTGCGGATCAGGTGGAGCTTGTCCTGCACCACGGCAGGGGTGATCGACTTGAACGAGTGGTCGGCAAGCAGGTCGTTGAGGCTGCTCTGGTAGGTGAGTTCCAGCCGGTGATGGGAGAAGAGCGCCTTGACCAGGGACTCGGCGAATGTGCGGAGTTTCACCAGACAGCCGGGCGGGTCGCTGTGAACGTAGGCTTCGGCGAACCCACCGAGGTCGGCCAGTTCTCGGTGGCTGTCCCGCAGGAATTCGAAGTTACACGATTTCATGACGGGGATGGACTCTGCCGGAAAACAAAGCCACTCCGGTGACCCGATGGGCTCCGGCAGGGGGTTGGCTTGGAAGGACGCGGCAGGCATTTCCGTGCCTGTAGGAATGGCAGGTGCCGTGCCAGCCCCCCTTATTGACCGCAACCGATTGGTTTCCTATGGCTTGGGACCTTTCCGGCAGGCTGATACCCCTACCTGAAATCAATTGATGTTGATGATCGGATCGCATTTCATTAAAGATTTCGACTCTTGAAGAACTGATTGACGGCTTGGGGCGTGAGCCCAAGGAGTTTGGCCGCCCGCGCCTGGACGTCTCCGCCAAGCTCCATAGCACGCTGGACCATGCGGAGTTTGATCTCGTCCAGGAAATCGATGAGCTTGAAACCCTCACAGGGATCGGGCAACGCGGACATCGGATTGGTCCTGATCGGAGTTTCAAAGCGCAGGTCCTCCGGTGTGATCACTTTTCCGGGGGCCAGCATGGCGGATTGCTGGATGACGCGCCGGAGTTCCCTCACGTTGCCCGGCCACGGGTAGCAGACGAGCTCATTGATGGCAGGTGCCGATAGGCGCTTTTGATGTTGGTGCCTGGCGTTCCACGTTGAGAGAAAGTGAGCAGCCAGGGGTGGCACATCGACCTTGCGTGACCGGAGCGGGGGGATGGCGATACTGGAACCGAAGCGCTGATAGAGGTCCTCCCGGAAGGTGCCAGCCGCGACCATTTCACGAAGATTGCGATGGGTGGCGGCGATGACGCGAACATCCACTTTCACGGGTCGGGTTGATCCGACGGGTTCGATTTCCCCTTGGTCGAGGACGCGCAGCAGTTTCGCTTGGGCTGGTAAGGGAAGCTCGCCGATTTCATCGAGGAAAAGCACTCCGCGGTCGGCGGTCTTGAATTTGCCGTCGTGATCGCCGGTTGCCCCGGTGAAGGATCCCTTGCGGTGACCGAACAATTGGCTCTCGACGAGATTCTCCGGGATGCTGCTGCAATTGACGATGACCAAGGGGCGGCCTGCCCGGGGGCCGAGATGATGGATGAACTGGGCGAAATGCTCTTTGCCGCTCCCGGTTTCGCCGAGCAGCAGGACGTGGAAGTCGTCGTATTGCGAGTAGATGAAGGCCTCGCGCAATGACTTCTGGAATGCCGGATCTTCGCCGACAATGCCCAAGTCGCGGCAGGCTGCGGCAATGGTGGCTTCTTCGTCTTCCTCCGGTTCCGGGCCATCTACAGGCCGGGTGATCGTTGGGAAGTCCTTCTGATGTATATCGACCTCACGTACCAAACTGCGTCCTTCCGGCACGAATTCCGGCGGGCTGGATTGCAGGATGGTCGCTGGGATTTCGCCGCTGGCGGCCAGCAACAGCCAGCACGCATGCATGTGCGGCGTCCCGGACGAGACAGAGATCGAATAGGCCGCGTCAGGGTGAGCGGCGTTGAGGGATTTGAAATGGCTCCTCAGTTGCCGGAGGATACCGAGGTAATTCGTCGGATCTTTGAGGGGAACCTCCAGAATTGTTGCCTTCACTCCGGGGTGCCGCTCCGTGATGGCGTCCACGGTTTGTTCGCTGATCTCAGCCGTTTTCGGCGTGGCGAACAGGTAAACCCGGTCAAACGAGCGTTCCGCGACCACCGTCAACACCGGTCCGGCCCGCATTTCTCCGGTTGTCCCAGACGGGGCAAAGGGATCGTGGAATCCGGTGAATGACAGGAGAACTTTCAAACGGGTGCCTTCAATCAAGGCCCCTTGATTCCAGCATCAAGCACGGTTGGTGTAAACGAACAAATTCGGTTAATTTTCAGATGGAATTAAGCCAACGCCGGGGAATCGTGGATTGAGGCGATGTAGGCAGGAAGTGCGGGAAGATTCTGGCTTCCCACATCTGGCCCAAATCAGACACATGTGTCTGATTTGGTGCGGCCCGTCATTTTCGCCTGCTTTTCCCCGGCCACTCGCTGACCCGGTTCCAGTACCCTTGGAGCCATCGGAGGTAGGCGTCCGGGTCGTCTTGGGTCATGGCTACCGATTTGCGGCTCAATGCCTCGTGGTCCGGCCACAGGTGCAGTCGGTCTAGCTGGCCGGTCGCCTTAGCTGCGCGTTCGGCATCCTTCAGGGATTGGATCGCGTATTGAACCCACTTGGGTCCGCCGTCGTAAACCGACATATCCATCTTGACGCCGAGCGATTTGGCCCTTTTTTGAATCCTTTCTGCGATACCCAGGCGCAGGTTTACCGGCTCCATGAAGATTGTCCAAGGCCTCGCGGTTTTCACTGCTTTGAACACTTCCAGCATTCCTTCATAGCCGACTTCGGGGAAAACCGGGGCGACCGCGACGTAGGTATGAATGCCCGCCTTGTGCGCGTCGGTGAGCAGTTTCAGCCGCTGGTTGGGATGGGGAACGTCCGGTTCGTAAAGCTCACGCAGCTTGTCATTTAGGGTAGGGAGGCTGGTACCCAGCAACAGGCGGTCACCGAAGGTCTTGAAAATGTCGAAATCCTGGCGTGCCAGCGGGCTGCGGGTGAGAATGCGGACGTTGAGTGTCGAGTGGTCGCGGATGGCGACGAGCGCCTTTCTCAAAACGTTCCTGGCGAGGGAGTTCAGCAAGTTCTGAATGACCGGGTCCTGGTTGCGGATCGTCTGGTAAGGGTCGGTCGTGCTGCAAAGGAACACCGCCCGGTTGCCGTCAAGATTGAGCAGTCCGGGATGGGTCTTCTCGGCCTTGCGCAACGACGCCATAAACTCCCGCTCCTCCCAGGGGCGCACCAAAACGTAACGACCCCAATCGGCGACAGGATCCGCAACATTGTATGATTTCAGCAGTTTGCCTTGTTTGTTGGCGCTGGTGTCGGTGACGTAGCAGAACCGGCACCCATGTGCGCAACCCATGAAAAGGTTCAAAGCCCACATGCTGAGGCTTTTGTATTTGAAATTGTTGGGCTCTATCGTCGCCGGCGCATCGTGCCGGCCCGAAATCATAGGTGTGGCACCGGCACTCATGGCAGTAATTTGACAATCCGGTCGGTGAACTGGCCGATTTGGTACTTCACGAGCTGCAAATCCGCTTTCTCGCTCGCGTCCAGCTTTTCCTTGGAGTCCTCAAACTTTTGCAGATTCCGTTCAAAAAGCCGGAGGTCCCTTTGAAGGTGGTTAAGGCTCGTGAACAGAATCTGCTTACTTGGGGGTTTTTCCTTTTGCCCATCTTCTTGATCCGCATCAAAGGAATCCGGTAGTATCCCACAAGCGATGTAGGCCTGTCTGAGGGTGGGCGCCCATTGGAGCAATGGTCTCACGTCACGAAACCGTGCGGCAAGCAGCATGTAGCGGGCAGACGTACGTTCGGACATGAGCTTGGGAACAAGGTTCGTCTGACGCCACTTACCGAACTCACCCTTGCCGAGTTTGCGGAGTTTCTCTTTCGCAGCGTTGAGCATCTTGCCACAACCCCACGCGTAGGCGAGAGCCCTGACACCGGCCTTGATTGCAATTTGGGAACTCCTGGCAGCGTGATCGGAGTAAATCTGGATGACATCGAGTAACTCGTTAACGGACATGTCATCCGCCAACGCGGTCTGCTTTTCGATAGTGGAAAGCTCCTTCACCACCTCGGGAGGCATAAGGTTGGGGACCTCGGACACTTCCTCCACCTCGCCCTGCAGTCTCTTCACCCTCACGGCCACGGCTTTCCTGGGTGAGACCTTGCTTTTCGGGGCCTTCTTGGATTGACCTTTCTTCGCCGCAGTTTTCTTGGATTTGGCTGGCATGACTTTTCCTCGGTTTCAGACCATGGACTAACCGCCCACGGGGCTGGCGTCAACCCTGAACATCCCCGAGGAACCGGTCAGACAAACGCGATTCACGAAATGCATGCTGTGGCTGGCAACCAGCAGCCGATATGAACGCCAGGCGGCGAATCCCCACCCCCGGCTAAAAAAGTCCCCCGCCGGGCAATCCGCCAGGGAGATTCGTGTTAGACACATAAAAGGAGCGGACAGGGAATTAAGGATGATTATTGTTAAAACCCGCAGGGCAAACCACTGACATTGTCAGGTCGGGGGGCGTTGCGGGGGGCTTGCCACCCGCAGTGATGGGGAGGCGGCAACGTAGTGCAGCCGGGGAAGATTCCTCTTCCCCGCCGAAACTGTATCCAAAAAAGAGTGGCTACGGCTTTCTCCCGATTTTGCGCGGAAAATCCTTCGCCTGGCCGCCGGAAAGCATGTTCGAGGAAGGACCTTTTCTGAACCGTGATTTATCAGGGGGATAGTTGAAGGGCGGTAGGAGCCATTCGGCGGGCCGAATGTCGCGGGATCGTGGCTGGTTCATCTGAAAGTTCGTGGTTTAGGGGCCGGTTTGTGATATTACTCAGGATAGGCATGTTAGATTATCACAAGGGCCGGAACCCATTTGCACGGCGTTTCACCGGCTGGATCGGTAGCGTTCTTCGCGATGATCAGGGTCGCTTTGCCGTCTAACTGGGGATTGGCAAGGATGTGGGAAACCAGTTGGATCGCGGTGGATTTGGTTGTCATTGCAAAGCCATTGTAACGGAAGGGGCGTGACAAATGTGGGGGAAGCCTCAAATTCCCAAGTGAAACCCACCCCGTAAATAAAGTCCCACGCCGGCCAATCCGGCGAGGTATTTGTGTTAGACACAGAAAAATGAGCGGACGGGGTTTCCCCCGTCCGCTCATTTCCGATTCGATCAGCGTCTGCGCCGTTGTGACCTTCCCGCGCCGGCGTCGGCCGCCGGAGGATCATCCCCGGCTTCGGTTGCCTCGTCTGTGGCTTCCTCCGCTTTTTTGGGCGTGAGGAATTCCAGGTCGTTGACGTGGAGAATGAGCTCCCCGGCCATCGTGCCATCGGCGCGCTTGTAGCCTCTGGCCTCTGCGCGACCGCGGACCAGCAGTTTCATGCCTTTGACAATGTGCTCCTTGAGCTTTTCAGCCCGTTCACCCCAGACCTTGGCACTGACCCAATCGGTGAATTGCTTTTCACCGATGCGGCGGCTGGAAGCCAGTGAGATGTTAAGAACAGAAGTTTCTCCTGCTTTGGCGAATTTGCAGGAACCGACATTACCAATTACGAGTGTTTCAAACATATAAGATCCGTTTTTTTGAGAGTGATGGCTGGCGACAGCCTGCTAGAAATCGTTGTGTCTGAAAGTTGAATTCGCGAGAATTCGCTCACGGGCGGCCCAGTAGGTTTTGTTGCAATAGTCCAATCCATCCAACGCACGCGTCATGTCCGTCCGGGGCCTGTGCAGCTTCCCACATCCATGACACCACCTGGCCTGCGGTTTGCATCCGCCTCTATTGCCTCTCAAGAAGCCGTGTTTTCGATTTCCTCCCATGTTAGTATTTTCCAATTTGCGGGTTGATACTCCGCCTGGGTTCGGGCGTGGCCTTTGGTCCAGTGTTTGAGCGCGGCAAACGGACACAAGCGGGTTCGCCCCCCGCCACCCGGCGGGGGGCTGTGCCATGCCTGGGTCTAACACCCGAAGTCATTTTGCCATTGGCGGTTCGTCCCCTGGTGGGGTCCAGACCCGGAGCAAGTTCCCCGGCTGGGGGACGAATGGGCACCACTCACCTGGGAAAAATACCCATCGGCACAATTGCCCCGCGATCATGGAAACCGTGATTTCCGTGTCGGTTGCAGGGATCGGGGCTTTTTCCGGGTCGGACATGAGTTCAATTTTCAACAAGCTGGCGAACCATCAATTCATCCACGCCAAGTATCCGGGCCGTTAGGGTGATGGCGAGGTCGTGATCTTCGTTTTCGTAGCGGTGGAACATTGATAGAATTGCGTCAGCCATACCGGAAAATCTGGCCAATCGTGCTACGCCCGCGAAAGCCGGCAAGCAGGCGATGTCTTGGTCAGGGGTTTAGCTCGCATCAGTTCATTCCGGAAAGCCGTCGGGTTGTTTTTTTCGGGGTGGATAAGTCCGCCGCCGCAGTTCGGGCGCGGCCCTTCGCCCAGTGTTTGAGCGCGGCAATCTGGCCGTCCATCAATCTGGCCAGCGGGACCATGCGGGCCATGGCATTGACCAGGTCGAGGTCGGTCGGTTCGCGGCCGTCCTCCAAAAATGCATCATACAT
>Ga0118677_10002661_pt1 | contig 35436 bp, 29 predicted proteins | sample AliMusrvi5mmetaG_FD_86154 | JGI IMG/M metagenome (GOLD analysis project Ga0118677, IMG submission 86154)
TATATAAACCGTCTTGCTTATTTGACAAGTCAACATTGATCTCATTCTTAGTGACCTGAGAATAATATATTCGATTGCCAAACGTATCAAAACATTCGATGTAGCTTATACTTGGATTTTCGGGAAGAATAACACTCACAATCCCATGAGTCGGATTTGGATAAATGTTGATAAAACCTGAATTCATATTACTCTTTTTTACTTCTGGTTCTGAATTTTCATTTAATTCTTGCGAAGTAATATCTTTTTTTAATAAATTGAAATCTATTGAATGGAAGTCGTTGTGGACTGATATAAAAGAAGCAGTTTCAGGCAGCGACCGTGATTTCACCAGTGACAGTATTGGCAGAGCTCTGCTTATACTTTCCATCCCCATGGTGCTCGAAATGATCATGGAATCTGTTTTTGCCGTTGTCGACATATTCTTCGTATCCAAACTCGGAGCCAATGCTGTTGCAACAGTTGGCATTACAGAATCGAGCATGACCATTGTTTATGCAATTGGGATGGGTTTGAGTATGGCTACTACTGCAATTGTGGCTCGCCGGATTGGTGAAAAAAAACCTGAAAAGGCAGGAATTGCAGCATTTCAGGCAATCATCTCCGGTCTTCTGGTCTCTATATTGGTTGCCATTCCCGGAGTCATTTATGCCAAAGAGTTTTTGTTACTTATGGGTGCATCCAAAGAGATGGCAGATGCAGGATATATGTTTCCAACGATCATGTTTGGCGGTAATGCGGTCATTATGTTGCTGTTTATTATCAATGCCGTATTCCGCAGTTCGGGTGATGCCTCCGTTTCCATGCGTGTTCTGATCATGGCGAACCTGATCAACATCATTCTCGATCCGCTTCTGATTTTCGGCATTGGACCATTCCCAGAACTGGGATTGAAGGGTGCTGCAGTTGCCACCACAACAGGCCGCGGATTGGCAGTATGTTATCAGTTCTATCTCTTATTTTACGGGAACAAACGAATCAGTCTGGAAATCCATCATCTTAAAATCAGATTGAATGTAATGATTCAATTGTTTAAACTTTCGGCTGGCGGAATTCTTCAGAATATTATTGCAACATCAAGCTGGATCGCCCTCTATCGCATTATTTCCGAATTAGGTTCAGATGTGATGGCTGGTTATACAATTTCCATCCGGATAATAATTTTTGTTCTGCTGCCATCATGGGGTCTTAGTAATGCTGCTTCAACACTCGTAGGGCAAAACCTTGGTGCAAACCAACCTGAAAGAGCAGAACGAACCGTTTGGATTACAGCTTATGCAAATATGATTCTACTGGGCTCTGTAGGAATTATACTCGCTATTTTCTCTGAATCATTTATTCGTCTGTTTATTGACAATCCAAATGTAATTGCCAATGGAGCAGTGAGCTTACGCATTATCAGTATCGGTTGTGTTTCGTATGCACTTGGAATGGTTATGACACAAGCCTTTAACGGAAGCGGCGACACTGTTACTCCAACAAGGATCAACCTGTTTTGCTTCTGGTTATTCGAAATACCGCTTGCCTATCTGCTCGCTATTGTATTTGACATGAAAATTTATGGTATTTCAATTGCCATTGTCGTTGCAGAATCGGCTCTGAGTCTGGCAGCATGGTATTTCTTTAGAAAAGGCAAGTGGAAGATGGTCAAAGTTTAAGAATATCGTTAGGAAAAAGGAAAGGGGAATAAGGAAACATCCGTTGATAATGATAGTTGCAATATTTTACTTATTCCTCTTTCCTAATTTCTAATTCCTTTACCAAATGACAAATGAATGTTTTCCTGTCTTTAAGCTGACCAATCTCTTAGCGATAGTTTTCTCAGTTTGGATGCAGTACCTGTTGCAACTCCAACTACAATCAAGGTCATAACCCCACCAAAAATAACCGATGGAACCAATCCCATCAGGCTGGCTGCGGTACCCGACTCAAAGGCACCCAGTTCATTGGAAGAACCTACGAAAATACTATTTACGGCAGATACACGTCCTTTCATCTCATTGGCTGTAAATAACTGAAGAATACTACTTCTGACAACAACGCTCACAAAGTCAAAGGAACCACTCAATAAGAGACATGCGGCAGAAAGATAGAAGTTTCGGGATAGGGCAAAAACAATCATACTAACTCCGAAACCTGCAACACTGTATAGCATTTGTTTTCCTGAATTTTTAACAGGAGGATAAAAAGTCAATATTACTGACATAACAAGAGCTCCAATTGCCGGACAGGACCGCAGAATACCCAATCCTTCGGGCCCAACTTTCAGAATGTCAGAAGCAAAAACCGGCAACATGGCAACAGCTCCACCAAATAAAACAGCAAACATGTCAAGAGAAAAGGCTCCCAGCAAAACCTGGTTTTTAAACACATAACGAATGCCTTCACCGATACTTGCAAAAATCCTTTCATCACGATTGGGATCATGAACAACTTTTCCCGGACTTTTAATAAAAAATATCATCAGTACCGAAATCAGGAAGAATACAAACACAAGCGAATAGGCCGGAATGACTCCAAAAAATCCATACACTAATCCACCAAGGGCTGGACCTGTTACTGCAGCAATTTGCCATATCGTGCTTCCCCAGGTCGAAGCTCCGGTAAGTAATTCACGCGGAACAAGCTGTCCCAGCAATGCATTATGTGCAGGCATCAGAATTCCACGAACAAGCCCAACAAGGAAAATAGTTACAAAAATAGGGGCTGTTCCTGATAAGAAATGTACATTCTCCGGATGAGTACTGGCGGTTAATAAAATGCCGGAACCCAGCAACAAAAGGAAACTGGTACGAAAGATGATTCGTTTACGGTCCCATATATCTATAAAATGTCCTGCAAACAAAGCTATACACACTTGCGGGATAACTTCAGTCAGACCTATCATTCCAAGTGAGAGCGGGTCTTTAGTAATATCATACAGTTGCCAGCCAACGATAACCGCCTGCATTAAGATGGCTGCTGTCATTAGAAAGCGGTAAGCCATAAACAACCGAAAATTGCATATATGCATTACTGCAAAAGCTTCATTCGAAAAATATCTCTTCATTTAGGATTCTGTTTGATCGGGCAACATTGTCGACAAATATAGCATTCTGCAAGCCTGTATGATTAATCTTTTAAAAACGTCAACACAGAATTAGCCAAAAATTAAAATCATTAGGCTGAATAATGTATCTTTAGTTCAGAATTTAAAACTAAACACATGAGCACACTTGGAAATCTGATCTGGTTGATCTTTGGAGGCTTTTTGGTATTCCTGGAATACATGATTGCAGGCTTTTTATTGTGCCTGACCATTATAGGCATACCGTTCGGCATTCAGGCGTTCAAACTTGCTGCACTGGCCCTATGGCCATTTGGAAAGATAATTATAATGAAGCCATCTGCTCCGGGCTGTCTATCAACCATCATGAACCTGATTTGGCTACTCATTGGAGGAATCTGGATCGCTTTGACTCATTTGATTTTTGGTGTACTTCTTGCGATAACTATAGTCGGAATTCCATGGGCACAGCAGCATTTCAAACTCGTATCGCTTGCACTGACTCCTTTTGGACGGGATATTGTGGATAAATAAACCTGATTATATTTGTTTTGGAAATTCTGAAATTGTACCAACAATTTGATTTAACAAAGAATCTTTGAAAATCGAATTTATCGTTTACTCGCATTTAGAACAGTAATCCCTATAATTTCATTATTTGCGTATCTAATAATAATATCATCATCTGTCATCTCAGTATGGTCAGCTTTATTTGGCTTTTTGAAATGAAAATACAGGCAATCAGCCTCCTCGTCATAATTTGACCATATATTTCTGTGTTTCATGAAGTAGGGTAATATTCCTCTCAATTCATTAAGTATTGCTAATTCCATAATACATGTTCAAATGTTGCTACTTTCTTAATCTGTATCCTCCATCCAGGGCTTGAACACAATTAATGACTACCAATGACGTGAAACGAATAACCATAAATTGCACTATCACTACCTTGCGGCTTTTCCTTTTTCCCTTTTCCTCTTTCCTAATTTATTCCTGATGCGTATGCAATCCACACTCTTTCTTTGAATTGTCTTCCCACCACCAGCGTCCGGCCCTGAAATCTTCACCCGGTTGAATGGCACGTGTACAGGGTGCACAACCAATGCTTACAAAACCACGATCGTGCAAAACATTGTAGGGCACATTGTTTTCTTTCACATAGTTCCGGCAATCTTCAAGCGACCAATGAAGCAAAGGATTGAATTTAATCAGTTGAAAGCCAGCATCCCATACAAAGAAATCAAGATCATGACGGTTATCCGACTGTGATGCACGCAAACCTGTCACCCAGCATTCCATACCCTGAAGTGCACGCCCAAGCGGTTCAACCTTACGGATACCACAACATTCCTTCCGGTTTTCAACCGACAAATAGAAACTTAATGGCCCTTTTGCAGTGACCATTTTTTCAACGGCATCATTCTTTGGGAAATATGCTTCAATGGATTTTCCGTACTTTTCAATCGTTCGGTTCATTACTTTATAGGTTTCTTCAAACAATCGTCCTGTGTCTAAAGTAACCACTCTAATATCCAGATTATTACTGAAAATCATATCCGTGATCACCTGATCTTCAATTCCAAGGCTGGTTGTAAATACTACCGTACCTTTAAACTGAGAAGCCATTTTATCAAGCATTCCAACCAGATTGGCTGCATCTGCCTGATTATTTAAATCTGTAACTAAATTCTGATCCACCATAATCATTTGTTTATTAATCGCATTCACCTTAGAATTCTTTAGTTGGCAAAATTGTATAGCCCATTATCTCCACTTATAATATGTATTCATTAAAGTTTCAGAATAGTTTTGCAGATCAGCTGATTCTTTTGGTATATTACGAATTGAATATGACAATTTATTCGTTTTTCCATTCTTGTCTTTGATATTTATTTCAAATAGATAGTCATTCATATTATACAAAGTTACTCCTTTCGCATTGCTAAAAAAGTTGACATTATATACATCTGCCCGCTTACATAGCTCAACAAGTTTAGTCATCTCTAAATCAGTGATCCTCCCAATAACAGAATCATTAACTGCTTTAAATCCATATAATGAATCACCCTTAGAAAAATAAGTAATTTTAAAACTCTTATCACTTCTAATATTCATATTTCCATTATAAAATGGAGGAATCAGGATACTAAATTTTATCTTGTATTCATCAAAATAAGGAGTTTCAAATCTATTTTTAGAACAGGCCGAAACGAAAAAAATACAAATTACAAGAAGTTTAATATGATTCATCATGACTGATTTTTTAACTTTGATTTTATAATCTAACTTCTCTGGAATTAAATTATTCTACATAAAGATAAATTAATTATCAAAGATATCATATTTTGTTCCCAACTTTGCCGGCAAATATCAAAAGAAAACTCAAAAGATCATCGAAAAGACATCCGAAATATTACCTGAAGACTTCCTGAAACGTATCAGTAGACAGTTCCCTGCTGATTTCGATCAATTTATTCAATCGATTGATCAGGCTGCCGCTATCAGTTTACGAACCAATCCCCGAAAGTTCAACATTCCGAATACGAAGGAACGAATCCCCTGGTGCGAAACCGGTATATTCCTCAACGAACGTCCGTCATATACGCTCGACCCCCTTTTACATTCCGGAGCCTATTATGTGCAGGAAGCCAGTTCGATGTTTATTGAACAGGCTTTCCATCAAATGGAATACATCAATAACCGGATTGTTCTGGACCTGTGTGCCGCTCCCGGCGGAAAATCAACTCATCTGCTCAGTTTACTGGATAGCAGCGATCTACTTGTGGCCAATGAGGTTATCCGTTCGAGGGTGTCGGTATTGGATGAGAATATCCGCAAATGGGGTCATCAGAATGTGGTGGTTTGCAGCAATGACCCGGCCGATTTTTCCAAACTGGATGGCTTATTTGATATCATCATGGTCGATGCTCCCTGCTCCGGAGAAGGCCTTTTCAGACGCGATGCAACAGCCATCAATCATTGGTCGGTCGATAATACAAATTTATGTGCTACCCGTCAGCGCCGCATTCTGGCAGACGTCTGGCCTTCATTGAGAACCGGAGGTTACCTGATCTACAGCACTTGTACCTTTAATCCGGCTGAAAATGAGGAAAACCTCAAGTGGCTGGCTAAAAATGAAGAAGTAGAAAGCATCCGTATTCCGCTTCAGGAAAGCTGGGGTACCGAAGAAACAGAATCCGAGGGCCTCTTTGGATATCGTTTTCTACCTCATCGGGTAAAAGGAGAAGGTTTCTTCCTGACCATGATCCGCAAAAAAGATGGAAGCGACTCCTTTTCTATTCCGAAGAAAATCAAATCAAAGTACGAGAAGATGCCCAAGCAGTATGCCGAAGTCCGCAACTGGCTCAATACTATAGATTCAGAGTTTTTTGTCAGGAATGAATTCCTGATTGCCTTTCCTGAGAGCAAGATACACGTATTAAATGCCCTTGCCGAACAATTGCGTATCATCAGCTTCGGCTTAACATTAGCACAATTTAAGAAAAATGATCTCCTGCCGGAACATACCTTTGCCCTTTCAGTCGACCGTAATCCATCCAGATTTGAGACCATTGAACTGGACTTACCTGATGCTTTATTGTTCCAAAAGAAAGAAGAAATCCGAGTGAATTCAACGGCAAAAGGCTGGATGTTGGTTCAATATCAAGGTGTCCCGCTTGGATTTATCAAGAACCTGGGAAACCGTGTCAACAATTATTTTCCAAAGGAATGGCGTATTCGGATGACCCTTCCTGAATTGCCAGTACCGTGGTACCTGGACGTGTGATTTTTTAATTAACTCTTCGTAATAAGAGCTAAAAACGGACTTTACCCGGCTTACCTCTCCGATAGGCTCCCCTGCCTTCAACCTTTGTATAATTGCATAGTTATCGTTTGACTAATTAGGGTCTTCTGAAAAATACATAATATTCAACGTTTCAATAAATGACAGCATTGAACTTAAAATAACTGCAATGAAATTTGAATTGAAACTGCGATATCCATGCCTCGAACTCGTGTTGTGTGCTATTCCAAAATACTTCTTACCAACAATGTAAAGTGAATCTGCCCTGTTGTGCCGCCTTAATTGAGCCTTCAGCCCTTTAAATTATTAGAAGATTATTCGAAGGTTATTAGAAGATTATTCGAAAATAGTTCAATTATATTCTAATAATCATCGAATAAGTTTCTAATAACTTTTGAATAATCTTCTAATAATTTTAAAGCCTGGTAGATGGACAGTAAATGGGAGAACCAATCAACACCCTAACCTTGAATAGGCAATGGCTTTTAGAATCAATACAAGGACTGGATAGAATCTGATTCATCAATTTTGGGAAATAGGAATAAGTAGCTGTCATCAAAGTCAAAAGAACAATTTAAACGCCAGGACGTCAGAAAGCTAATTAATAGCATTTAACCTATAAAGTTGGAGCATGGTATTCAACTATTTTCTTTCTTTACATTACTAATCAACCTAAAGCACGGATACGGAAATCTGCTTCCGGCAAACTAAGTTCTCAAGCCTAAACCATGAAAGACAATACAAATAAACAAGAATTACAGAAATCACGACGGACCTTTCTGCAATCAATAGGTGTTTCCATTGCAGGAATCAGCCTGATGCCAAAGAACCTTGTTGCCCGTGGAAAATTCAATTTGGGAACGAGTGTCCCTGCCTTAAACCTTAGCTCGAATATCCTTGCACAACCAGATGGAATTTTACCCCAGGGGGTAAGTGCCGTATGGGATATCACCAAAGCCTTCCATGAGACAACCCCTACACGTGAGCGTATTTGTATTAATGGTTTGTGGAAATGGCAACCCGGAACATCACAATCGGATGAATTGCCAGTTGAAAATTGGGGCTATTTTAAGGTGCCGGGTTATTGGCCCGGAATAACAAATTATATGCAGAAGGAAAGTCAGCGATTGTTCGCCCATCCTTCCTGGAAAGATAAATCGATGAGTAATCTGGATGTGGCCTGGTACCAGCGTGAGATCAGCATTTCGAAGAACTGGACGCATCGTCGTATTACTCTGGGTATTGATTACCTGAATTCAAGTGCAGTGGTCTTTTTAAATGGAGTGAGATTGGGAGAAATGTTGTTTCCTTCAGGTGAAATGGACCTAACTTCGGTGTGTCTCCCAGGCAATAAGTACCTGATTAGCATGAAAGTTACCGCACTTCCATTGAGTGACGTGGTGGCGGTATACAGCGATAGTAACGCACCAAGGCAGGGCCGCGGTGAGGTTGAGCGTCGTGGTCTTTGCGGGGATGTGTATCTTAACAGTACCCCATTAAAAGCAAGAATCGATGAAGTTAAGGTGGTAACTTCATTCCGAAAGGGAGCTATTACCTTTCAAGCCAGGCTGGAAGACCTTATTCCAGGCTTAAAGTATACTTTGGATGCGGTGATCTCCGATAAGGACAAGCAGATTGCCAGGTTTAAGAGCATGGCATTTACTTCCGAAGAAGTGAAGGATGGACTCTTTTTCTTTACAGAAAAATGGATGCCCGATAAGTTTTGGGACGTCCACACACCGCAGAATATGTTTGAGGTTACTGTTTCGCTTTTTGAAAAGGATAAAATACTACTTGATGCCGCAATGCCTGTTCGCTTTGGATTCAGGGAATTCTGGATTGAAGGCCGGGACTTTTACCTGAACGGAACACGTATCTTCCTCTCCTCGGTACCTTTTGATAATGCACAGATAGGCGCAGCACTGGCTAACTACGAAGCGTCAAAGGAGAGCATGCGACGATTAATGAGTTTCGGAATCAACATGGTTTACACCCACAATTATGGTTGTGAGCCTGGCACACACCTTAGTTTTGAAGAAATACTAAAGGCTGCAGACGATACAGGGATGCTGATATCACTCTCTCAACCACATTTTGGACAATATGACTGGAAAGCCGTTGATGCAGATCAGAAAAACGGGTATGCCCATCATGCTAAATTCTATACAAAGGTGGCACTTAACCATCCATCAGTAGTATTTTACTCCATGAATCACAACGCCTGCGGATATACAGATGATATGAATCCCGACATGATCGATGGACTGAGTCGTCCTGATAACAATTGGTCGGCAAATAACGCAATAAAGGCTCTAAGGACGGAAGCCATTGTTGCAAAACTGGACCCCAGCCGTTTAATTTATCACCATTCTTCGGGTAATCTTAGTTCGATGCATACCAGCAATTTTTATCCCAACTGGGTGCCGATACAGGAGATGAGTGATTGGTTTGGACATTGGGCTTCTGTTGGCATTAAGCCTGTCTTCTTATGTGAATTCGGTGCACCTTTTGGATGGGATTGGTCACTATACCGTGGTTGGTATAAGGGGAAGAGGGAATTCGGCAGCGCACCTGCACCATGGGAGTTTTGCATGGCCGAGTGGAATGCTCAATTCCTTGGAGACGAGGCCTACAAAATCAGTGAATGTGAGAAGGCAAACCTGCGCTGGGAAGCAAAACAGTTTAAGGCAGGAAAAGTATGGGCGCGATGGGATTATCCCTTTAGTTTCGATGATAATCGCCTGGAGGAACGTAATGCGGTGCTGAAGATGCATCTTGTTGACCAATGGCGTGCATTTCGTACCTGGGGATTATCGGCCAACTCACCATGGGATTACAGCTCTTATTGGAAGTTACGCGATGGCGTTGATAAAGGACTTAAGAACCTGGTAGTCGATTGGGAAAATATTCAAAGACCGGGACTGAGTGCAGACTTTATTGAACGGTTAAACCGAATGGATCTGGATAGTGCATTCGGATTATCAGACTGGACTCCTACTGCAGGTGAAGCACTCCTGAAAAACAATATGCCATTGCTGGCCTATATCGGGGGAAAACCTTCAGCATTCACCAGTAAAGATCATAACTTCCTTCCGGGTACTAAGGTGGAGAAACAGCTTATCATTATCAACAATTCCAGAATGGATGTAAACTGCGAGTACAGTTGGTCGTTGAATCTGTCCGAAGCCGTTAGCAATAGTAATACGGTAAAACTTGCGACAGGCCAGCAGGAACGTATACCAATCAGTATTGATCTCCCCGCCTCATTGTCTCCAGGAATATATAAACTCAGTTCAACTGTAACCTTCAGCAATGGAGAGACCCAAAAGGATACGTTTGACCTCAACATACTCGCTTCGGCCGTTAAGGGCAAATATACAGCAAAGATTGCCCTCTTTGATCCCATTGGAGAGACCCGTAAGCTGCTTGATGAAATGGGAGTTTCCTGTCAATCTGTTGATGCAGGTGCTGTACTTACCGGCTATGATATTTTGATTGTAGGCAAGAAAGCGCTAACCCTTGATGGTCAGGGTTTGGATGTATCAAATGTGAGTAAAGGGCTTAAAGTAATTGTGTTTGAACAGACTTCCGAGGTGCTTGAAAAACGGTTCGGTTTCCGGGTGCATGAGTATGGTTTACGTAAGGTCTATCCGCGAATGTCGGATCATCAGATCCTTGCCGGACTCGATGGGGAGAACCTGCGCGACTGGCAGGGCGCATCCACTCTCCTGCCCCCTCAGCTTAAGTACGAGACCAATGACAATGTTTTTAGTGGTTCTCCAACAGTCAGATGGTGTGACATTCCTGTGACACGAATCTGGAGGTGCGGTAACCGTGGTAATGTTGCCAGCGTATTGATTGAGAAACCTGCAAGCGGTGATTTCTTGCCTATTGTTGATGGTGGTTTTAGCCTTCAATACAGTCCCCTTATGCAATATAGTGAAGGCAAGGGAATGGTGATGTTCTGCCAGATGGATGTGACGGGTCGATCGGAGAATGATCCTGCTGCTGAACGATTGGCAGGTAATTTATTATCTTATGTATCAGCCTGGAAACCAAAAGTTAGAAGACTGGCAGTATATGCAGGCGAGGCAGCAGGTAAAAGCCATCTAGAAAAATCAGGCGTGTCGGTTATAACCTATGAAAGAAAGAAACTTTCATCAGAACAGGTATTGATTGTAGGTCCGGGAGGCAGCAAACTGCTATCGTCCGATAAGGCGATTGGTCAGTGGATAAAGGCTGGAGGACGAGTGATTGCAATAGGTCTTGATCAGGAAGAAGTCAGTGCGTTATTGCCCTTTAAGGTAACTATGAAAAAAGAGGAGCACATCTCTGCCATGTTTGATACCATGAAAACCAGTTCGCCTTTTGCAGGGATTGGACCTTCAGATGTACATAACCGTGCTCCAAAGGTGATATCTCTGGTGTCATCAGGGGCCCAGATCATTGGTAATGGAGTTCTGTCCAGTGCAGACCAGTCAAATGTTGTCCTTTGTCAATCTGTACCCTGGCAGAACGATTACAGTGGGGAACAACATAACATCAAACAGACCTTCCGGCGTTCATCCTTTCTATTAAGCAGATTGATGGGTAACATTGGAGTTGAAAGTTCAACCGCATTGATTGGACGATTCAATCAACCGGTTAAAGAAGGGAACGCTGAAAAAAGGTGGCTGGATGGATTATATCTGGACATACCCGAGGAATGGGATGATCCGTATCGCTTTTTCCGCTGGTAAGAAACCTTGAAATGTGTTAAAACAGATTGACAGATTCATATTATCCATTTATGAAGAAGAGGCTGTATCAAAATAATACAGCCTCTTCTTCATTCGTTCAGAATCGGATTCTCCAAACTTTGAAATAAAATTGTCTGATTGAATTCTCCTGCAAATATCACTTCAAAAGAGAGTTTTATTCTACTGCCTGTTTTTTATTTCGTTTTCAAAATCAACATCTGAAAATGCCTTGGCAGAGTAATTGACTTTATTGATCATTGCATTCTCATCTGTAAAAATTTGATTTGCTGTATAATCTTCTATTTCATTTTCAATATCAGCATCTGAAAATTCACGAGCTGAATAATTGATAATGTCATCGGACAATATATTCTCTTCAGAAAGATTTACTGTTGTTACATATGCACCAATTTCATTGCTTATGTCCATGTCAGAATATGCCCTGGCATCATAAATGATGGCATCATTTGTCAATTCAGATTCAATAGCTAATATCTCTGGCTTCTCATTAACTATTTCCTTTTTGTTATCTGAAATTGCATTGATATTCGTTAAACCAATCATTCCAAGGGCACAAACGGCAATGAGTGTTCTAATTTTTGTTTCCATAACTTTCATTTTTTAATTGTTCATTTTAATACTAATTACACTCTTTGTTTTCTGTTTAAATTTGTTTTCACTTGTAAGACACACAAAAAGTCAAAAAGTTACATCCATATCTCTTAAATAAAAGACAAAATTGTCTTAATGAAATGTTAAAGGATTTGAAGAAGCCGAAACTGGGTTCTTATGATATTGTCTTTGGGATCAAAAACGTGCAATATGTGACTAACAAACAATGACTTAAATTGGATACCTTAAAGTGTTATACTGTTCCAACCTTACCGCTTGATCCTCACATACGGACAAAAAAAATCCCCGCAAGAATAACTTGCAGGGATTTCATGTTTAAAAAGTGACCCAGTTGGGATTCGGACCCAAGACCCCATCCTTAAAAGGGATGTGCTCTACCAGCTGAGCTACTGAGTCAGCCTTAATTGCTTTGCCTTTCTGACAAAGCGCTGCAAAGGTAAGCGCAATTTTCTTTTTTGCAAACGCAGCAGCCAATTAAACGAAAAAAAGTTGATCATCTTTTAAACATCCATTTGTTAGTTTCATTTGGGGTACTTTGTTGAAATAAAGCTAATTTTGTTATCTGATTTGATTTAAACAACAAAAGGTGAGAAACAAAGTAGTTGTTATAACTGGTGCATCTTCAGGAATTGGACGTGCCTTAGCGAAAGAATTTGCATCCAAAGGTGCCCGGTTATCCCTCGGAGCCCGTCGTACTGAACTGTTGGAGAAACTTCAGGAAGAACTTACAGGGACAGAAATACTCATTCAGAAAACTGATGTAAGTATTGAGTATGACTGCTGCAGGCTAATTGAAGAAACCATTAAACGTTTCGGGCAAATTGACATACTGGTCAACAATGCAGGAATTTCAATGCGAGCTCTTTTCGAAGATGTTGACCTGAAAGTCATTCGACAATTGATGGATGTGAATTTTTATGGTACCGTTTATTGTACCAAATATGCTTTGCCTTATCTTCTGAAAACCAAAGGAAGTTTGGTCGGTGTTATCTCAATAGCCGGGTATGTAGGACTTCCGGGAAGATCAGGTTATTCGGCTTCAAAATTTGCAATTCGGGGCTTTCTGGATTCCTTGCGAATCGAGAACCTGAAGAAAGGACTGCATGTGCTGGTTGCAGCACCCGGTTTTACAGCTTCAGAGGTGAGAAAAGCGGCATTGACTACCGATGGTTCACAACAGGGAGAAACTCCGCGTGACGAAAGCAAAATGATGTCTTCAGAAGAATGTGCACACCACATTGTTAATGCCGTTCGAAAACGCAAACGGGAATTGATTCTGACATTCACTGAAGGAAAACTGACTGTCTTTTTAGGAAAACTGTTTCCTTCCCTGCTCGACAAACTTACCTATAATCATATGGCAAAGGAACCCAATTCACCATTCAAATAAATCGAGAGATAATGATTGTTACTGAAACAAAAATCAGGGTTTATTACCAGGATACTGACCAGATGGGTGTAGTCTATTATGGAAATTATGCCCGGTATTATGAAATAGGACGAACTGAGATGATTCGTGACCTGGGATTTACCTACAAGCAAATGGAAGAAATGAATATCATGCTTCCAGCCCGAAGTTTAAAGATCAACTTTCTGAAACCGGCACACTATGACGACTTATTGACTATACGAACGATTATTGACACTCTTCCTAAGGTAAAATTCCCAATCAAGACTGAGATTTACAATGAGGAAGGTGAGTTGATCAATTCCGGAGAAACCGTTTTGGTATTTTACAATTCAATAACAAACAAACCCTTCGCTGCACCAAAATTCTTTATTGATGAATTAACGAGACTTTTCAATAATGATGTATCTCAACCGCAGCGAAAATAATCCTTTTCCCTTTTATCAGGAGATTTTCAGTCCTTTTTGAATCACAACCAGAACGGTTACAAGAACAAAAACCACGATAATTGCCCCTGCCGATTTATTGATCCACCAAAGTATCCGAAGGTTTATTTTGTGTCTGAAAAGGCTAACAATACCCGAAAGTGAAAACCACCAGATAATTGCACCAGTGAATATTCCCAGGATCAGGAAAAACGAATGATAAGGGTGTTCCAGATTAACTGCTACTCCTGAACTGGTAAAAACGGCAAGAAATATAAATACACTTAGCGGATTTGAAAAAGTGACCAGAAAAGTGGAAACAATATCCTTAAAATGTGTGTTTCCTCTTAGTTTATTTCGTCGCAAATCGGTTGCCGGATTTTTAAAAAAGAGATGAATACCTAGTCCCAATAATACCAAAGCACCTATTGCCTGTAGAAAAATTTCATATTCACGGATAAGATCTATTAAAAATGTTAGGCTGAAACCTGCAATAATTGCATAAAGAGTATCAGAAATCGCAGCGCCCATACCTGACAAGAAGCCTGCAATACGGCTCTTATTTACCGTACGCTGGATGACCAGGACACCAATTGGCCCCAAAGGAATGGAAACCAAAAATCCTATTAAAATGCCCTTTATTATCAATGTTAAAAACATGTCGCAAAAATAAACGATTTTGCGATTAAACAACATCATTTTTAAAGCTTACATTATTTTAAAGTTCACAAATACGATTCGTCCTGAATTCGTATATTTAGGACCTAAATAAACCAATAAAATAAATCACATGGAAGAACTGGCAGTTGGAACCCGGGTCGATCATCCACGCTACGGAGAAGGTATAGTCAGCAAAAATAAGATCACCTCCTATGAAATCTTTTTTGAAAGGGGAGGGAAAGTTGAAATTACAAAACGCAATGAAGACCTGGAGATATTGGAAGCTCCGGCAGAGAAGCCAAAGAATTCACTGACCTTGTCTGAAGTCGAAAAAGTATTGCGTTTTGTGCTTGAAGAACAAAGCGCCCTTCAGGAAATTGTTCCTTTAGGTGAGAAATGGATCGGCGGAAATATGCTTCTCCAACCTGCAAACCTATCTCTTAAACCTAAGGAAATACCAATCGAAGGCTTCTTTCACAAGATTGTGATGTTGCGTGACCGGCTTCGTGTTCTTGAACAAAATATTAACAGTCATCCCGGATTATCTGATGAAGAAAAAGTAAATATGCAACAATATATTACCCGGATTTACGGCTCATTAACCACTTTTAATATCCTTTTTTCCGACAAAGATCATTACTTTGTCGGCGCAAAATCTTAATAAAGGATCAGGATAATAGTTAATAGATTTTAGACCAAAAGTCAATTCATCAGTCTTAGGTCAATGGTCTAAAATCTAAAGTCTAAAATCTAACATTATATTTAATATTATGAAGACAACATTATCTTTTATCATTTTGTCCGTTATCAGTTTCTCAACAATGGCACAGGATTTCAAACTTAAAGTCTGGCCAAATGGTGCGCCTGACAGCAATGGGCTTACCCAACCTGAAGAACTTTTTGAAGGTAAACGTGTCCGTAATGTTTCCGAAGCAGAGATATATGTATATCTCCCTAAAATTGAAGTAAATACAGGGGCAGCTATTGTTATTTGCCCTGGTGGCGGATATGGAATGGAAGCCATGGACCATGAAGGATATGACATGGCTGAATGGCTTGCACAGCAAGGAATCGCTGGGATTGTTCTAAAATACCGTTTACCTTATGGCCATGATCAGATTCCATTGGAAGACGCACAGAGAACAATGCGTTTGGTTCGACAGAAAGCTTCTGAATGGGGAATCAATCCTTCCAGAGTGGGTATTGCAGGTTCTTCCGCAGGTGGCCATCTGGCATCGACAGCCGGAACAAAGTTCGACTTAGGCAAAGCCGAGGCAACCGATCCCATCGAAAGATTCAGTTGCCGTCCCGACTTTATGCTTCTATTGTATCCTGTGATTACATTTAATGAGGAATTCGGACACATGGGTACAAGGACAAACCTTATCGGCACTGGAAACAAATGGGATCTGGTTGAAAAATATTCGAATGAATTGCATGTTACAGCACAAACTCCTCCGACTTTTTTGGTTCTTGCCGATGATGATAATGCTGTACCACCGCGAAATTCAATTGAATTCTATATGGCGCTTAAGAAATACAAAATACCCGCCGAAATGCATATCTTCAGAAGTGGTGGTCATGGTTTTGGTATGAATAAAATGAATAGGCCGGTTGATCAATGGCCAAACCTGTTTGCCCAATGGATGAAAGCACAGGGAATCACAAAGTAAAAGTCTTGAACACGATTACTGGATTATTGTCTTAAACACGATTAAAGGATTACTCGATTTACACGATAAATTATATCTCATGCATTTCTTTAATCCTGACCATCCTTTAATTCTTAAATCGTGTTCAGACAACTTAATAATCTTGTTCATCCTTTAATCCATTAATCCAGTTCTGAAATTTTAAATTAATTTATGTACTCGAATACTCACCCGGTTAATGTACTGAAATATTGTCCGCGCTGTGGCTCGGCTCATTTTCCTGCAACAGGGAGCCGCTCGTTCAAATGTGATGACTGTTCGTTTAATTATTTCGTCAATTCATCGGCTGCAGTAGCAGTTTTGCTTTTCAATGACAAAGGTGAGTTGCTGTTAACCCGTCGGGCAATAGAACCACATTTCGGAAAACAGGATTTACCTGGAGGTTTTATAGATCCAATGGAAACAGGAGAACAGGCTGCTGTCCGCGAGATCCAGGAAGAATTGGGTATTGAGATAAATTCGCTACAATATTTCTGTTCCTTTCCCAACGAATATATTTTCTCGGGATATTCTGTCTTCACACTTGATCTTGCCTTCCTGGCCAAGACCGATAGCTTACTCAAAATGATTGCCATGGATGATGTATCCTCTTTTGAATTCCATAAACTTCAGGATATTGATCTGGAGAAATTACCATCCATTTCTATGAAAAACATTATTAAAGAACTCATTCAACGTGAAGGAACCTATTAAAAAACGAATAACTGATCTGCGTATAAAAATGCAGGAAAAAGGTCTTGATGCCTATATCATTTACGGTACAGACCCGCATTTAAGTGAATATTTACCTGAGCATTGGCAAACACGTTCGTATATTTCAGGCTATATCGGTTCAGCCGGATTGGTTATTGTCGGAATTGAAAAAGCTGCACTATGGACTGATTCCCGCTATTTTCTTCAGGCCGAAGAACAACTTATAGGTTCGGGTATTGATCTCATTAAACTTCGTGTTCCCGGATATCCTGACCCAGATGAATGGCTGAAACTAAATCTTAAAAAGGGATCAAATGTTGGTACTGATGAATGGTGCAGTTCAGTCAGTCAGTTCAATCAAATGCAAAACAGTCTGAAGAAGTCTGAAATTAGTTTGGAAGAATCAGGTGATTTACTTAATGAAGTATGGACCGATCGCCCTACCCTGCCCGATTCTCCTGTTTACGAACATGAATTAAAGTTTGCCTGTACTAATCGAAAGACTAAGATCAATGCAATCTGTTCTGAATTGGAAAAGTCAGGAGCCAGCCTGCAAATAATAACTGCCCTGGATGACCTTGCATGGACGTTCAATCTACGGGGAAACGATATGGAATGTAATCCGCTGTTTATGGCCTATGCCATTGTTTCCAAAGAAAAAACAATCCTTTTCGTTGATGATAAAAAGCTTCCTTCAGAACTGAAAAGCAAACTGCAAGCTGAAGGAATTCAGATAAAGGCTTACAACAATTTAATCGATTTTATAAAACAATTATCCGAGAACACTCATATTCTGGTTGATTCAGAACGAACCAGTCAGGCTATCCTGAAGGCTATACCCGGGCATTGCACAATTCTGGAAGGTTTGTCAATCCCATGCCGGTTAAAGGCAATTAAATCAGAAGGCGAAATCAGAAACATCCGTCATGCTATGCAGAAAGATGGTATTGCCATGGTGGAGTTTCTGTATTGGCTCGATAACAATCTGGGTAAATTACCAATAACCGAATTTACCGTTGCCGAGAAACTGATTGAATTTCGTGCAAAACAACCTGAATTCAAGGGAATCAGCTTCTACCCCATCGTTGGATACAAAGAACACGGTGCCATCGTTCATTTCCATGTTTCTGCGGATAATGCACTTCCCATCGAAAAAGACGGATTCTTACTATTTGATTCCGGAGGGCAATACAGTGATGGAACTACCGATATCACGCGAACCGTGGCCTTATCAGAATTAACTATCCGTCAAAAAACAGATTACACACTGGTTCTGAAAGGGATGATTTCACTGACTCTGGCCAAATTCCCCGTCAATACCAGGGGTTATAATCTGGATATATTGGCACGGAAAGACCTATGGAAGCACGGACTGAATTACGGACATGGAACCAGTCACGGGGTAGGCTATTTCCTGAATGTTCACGAAGGGCCGATGAGTATCCGCCAGGAATTCAACGATCGCTCAATCGAGGCCGGAATGGTGCTCTCGAATGAACCTGCTTTCTATAGGCTTGGTGAATATGGTTTGAGAACAGAGAATTTGATTGTTTGTATCAAAGACCAATCAACCGAATTTGGTGATTTCCTGAGTTTCGATACACTGACACTTTGCCCCATCGATACCAAAGCGATAGATAAGAGCCTTTTGAATAAAGAAGAAATAGAATGGCTGAATAAATATCATAAAAGAGTTTATGAAGAATTGTCACCTGTAATAAATGATGAACTAACAGGGTTCCTTAAGGAACTGACCATGCCGGTTTAAAGCAAGTCCACTATAATTACAATAGCCCCTGCCGAATTAATATTTTACGGGGGCTATTATAATTATCAGGCATGGAATCTCTAAATTTTACTGCTCCAATCATATTCAAATTAGGTAGAAATTTAGTAAATTTATATCTGATTCTAAAATCGTAAATTACTAGTGATGCGTTAATTTTCAATAAAACTGTGTAAATAACTATATATTAAAATATTACAAGCGTTCTTTGATTTTTTGATTTGAATTGACTTATAGTTTTGCGCATTAAATGTGCAAGATTATGAATTCAGGAAAATATGTTTTCACTCAGCTATTACAGTTTGTCAGCAAATACGAGTTTGAAAAGTGTGTCAAGTGTTACAACGGGGACTACCATGTGAGGGATTTGAACTGTTGGAACCAGTTTATTCAGCTTTTCTTTGGACAACTCACTTCACGGAATTCATTAAGAGATATTTGTACTTGTTTGAAAGCCCATAAAAACAAACTTTATCATTTGGGCATAAAGCAAAATGTCAATCAGTCTACCCTTTCACGTGCAAACGAGCAAAGAGACTGGAGGATTTTTGCTGATTTTGGTGAGTATCTGATAAAACTGGTCAAGCCACTATATGCAAACAGTCCAATCCCAAATATTGATATTGACAATGACATATTTGCCCTTGATTCAACAACTATATCTTTAAGCATAAAGCTATTCAGTTGGGCTAAAGGCAAGTACTCACGGGGAGCAGTAAAGATTCACACATTACTCGATTTAAGAGGAAGCATTCCAGCATTTATATTTATCACAGATGGTAAATACCATGACAGCAATGTCCTGGATATTATGGTTCCCATCCCTGAAGCAATATATCTGATGGATAAAGCGTATGTTGATTTTGCCGCTTTATACAATATTCATAGAGCAGATGCATTTTTTGTTACAAGAGCAAAAGTGACATTAGATTACAGGATTGTTGAGTGCAATTACAACATTGATGAAAACACCGGATTAAGAAGCGATAAGACTATAACCCTAAATGGGTATAAGTCTAAGAAACTTTATCCGGAAATGCTACGACTGGTTGAATATTACGATGATGAGAAAAAAATATTACTTGTTTTCCTGAGCAATAACTTCGAAGTATCGGCAATGGAAATTGCTTATCTGTACCGTAACCGTTGGCAAATTGAAGTGTTCTTTAAATGGATAAAACAAAATCTGACGATAAAAACACTCTGGGGTCACTCAAAAAATGCGGTAGCCCTCCATATATGGGTAGCTATCTGCACATACCTAATTGTCGCATACGTCAAATATTCACTCAAAAGCACACTATCTATTTATGAGATAATACAAATCTTAGGCATATCAGTATTTGACAAAGCACCCATAAAAGAGCTAATCACTGAATTAGAAGTCAATAAAAATTTCAAAGAACAATATGATTTATTTAATGATCAATTTTAACGCATCAGTAGTAATCGTAAATCATGACTTCAATTGTCTGTCCAAAGTGCAAAAGTCATCTTAGCGAGTGGAATTTGAGTTGTATTAATTGTGGCTTAACCGTCACTGAAGAGTTAAGAGAACAATTGATCAGGGAAAAGCAAATCCAAAGGGAAATGGATACCCTAAAAGATATCTCTCCCCAGGTCAGGGCCATGAAACTAGACCGGAAATACAAATTACAGAAGGCGCTGAATACCTATAGTTTCGGCCTATTCAAAACTGGTTTTGCCGAAATAGTGGTCCCCGTTCTGATCGTTGTTTTGATCATCATCGCAATCACTTTTATGTTCCTGAAATAAGCCGAAATTAAATGTAATAATACCAACTACTGCATTAACATAAAATCTTCCTTTTCTTGCACAAACCATTTGCAGACCAAAGCCTGCCATATGCTTACCTTTGGCCTGCTAAACCTTTTTGTAAATTTGAATAGTTACAATTTATTTTAAATATTTATTCTGTAAGTAAACATACAAAAACCTTACAGAAGTCTTACAGAAAATATACATAAACTAAAACGTGTTCATATCACCTTCCCTAGCACTTCCCTGTTCGGGTTAAGTTCAATCCTCCTATTCGGCCCTTCATTCTTCGAATTGTTTTAAAAAGTTCTGAGGATTCAAATACTTCCTATGATGATGGGGAATTGATGCAATAAGAATGGGATCACTTGCTGTTTTGGTGGAAATGTATTTTTTCTCAATTTTCAAGGACTTATTATTTATGTCTCATTTTTCGCTGACCCATAAAAAAACCGTATCGGATTGGGTCCGATACGGTTTCTAATACGATTTATTCAAATGTTATTTCTTCACGTATTCAGCTTTTTGCAGAAACTCAAGTGACTGTTTCATACCGTCCATTGGCTTTCCGTTAAATTCTTCTACTTCAACAATGTAATGTTTCATACCGGCTTTTCCGGCATTATCGAAGATTGGTTTAAAGTTCATCTTGGCATCGCTTCCGCCCAGTTCTCTATAGTCCTTCACATGCCATAATTCGAAACGACCGGGATATTTGGTAAAATAATCTACCGGATTTTTACCGCCTTCTACAATCCAATATAAGTCCATTTCAAACATCACCTTGGTAGGATCTGTATTTTTCAGCATGTGATCATAAATAGTCTGACCTTCGACATCTTTAAATTCGTTGCTGTGGTTATGGTATCCAAAACGGATTCCGGCAGCATTACATTTGGCACCAACAGCATTGAAATAATCACAATAGCGTTTATTTCCAGCCAGGCTTTCGTAACCAATCTTGTCCATAAAAGGCTGAACGATGTATTTTACGCCGGCAGCTTTGTGTGCAGCAATACAAGCATCCCACCATTTCATACAAGCGTCCCATCCTGCTTTATCGGGAACATTCTGTCCGCAATGAGAGGAGAAGAAATTTATTCCGCTGGCATCGCATAATGCTTTAAATGCAGCGGGTTCCATTCCATAGAATTTACCGTCGCTATATCCGGCAGCTTCCGCTAATTTATAACCCATTGCACCAAGTTTTGCTACAGTACCTTTGGGGTCAGTCTTCATGTCATCGCGAACAGAATACAATTGTACCCCAACTTCTTTGACTGTTTTAGGAGCGGTAAACGATACAATCCCGCCTGAGACAACAACTGCTAGACCAATGATAGTCAATGATCTCATAACATTTGATTTTAAACTCATGATAATTAATTTAGTTGATTTAATTGAATGCTTATATGAACTATACTATAGTAAATTTCCACAAAAATAGCTTCAAATATCCAAATGAGAAACAGATTGGCATGATTTGTTTTCAATTTGATGCACTTTCATCCGTGCAGGCTTAAAATTCAGCTCCTTTGTAATCCCAGCCTAAGACGCTTGAAATAACAGGTAAGACATGTGCTGCCATTTTCTTTGCACCTGAATAATTGGGATGAGTATCCGATCCAAGGTCCTTTTCGGGATTCATCAAATAAGTCGGAATTCCAACAAAATAAGTATTTATATTTTGCCCTGACGACCTGAAACTCTCCACCATTTCCTTGACGTAGGAATAGCAAGGTTCGTCAGTCATTGGACCTACCACACAAAATACTGGTAATTCACCGTATTGTTTGCGGACTTCGTTAATCAGGTTTTTATATCCCGCGATAAAAACATCTTTGTCAGGAAAGGGCTGGGTACTAAAATCATTTGTACCCAGGTTGATAACCACCATATCAGGTTTCCATTGTTTAAAATCCCAAAGCGGCTGCTCTTTTTCATCAAACAAACGATTAAATCGTCGTGGCATTGTTCCTGTTGGCGAGGTCTTTTCTTTATATCCGTAATTTCGTACAGCGCCCTCACCAGAATGAGCCGTAATGTGGTAATCGGCATTGAAAGCCCGTGACATAATTGCCGTATAACTCATGTAATTGTTTTCGGTAGCTGGTTTCCAATGTTCGCTTTTGGTCTTTCCTTCAGTACCATAACCGCAGGAAATTGAATTGCCAATAAACTCTATTTTGCGGGTTGGAATCTCTTTCCTTGGAAGGATTTCGCCTTTTTCAGAAATCACAATTCCTTTGAAGGTAGCGATGCCCTGATTACCTTCCGTACGTTTATATATTTGAATCTTATGAGTCTGTGAACCAAGTCCGGTTGCTATAACTACAGTAGTGTCCCTTTTAATATCGATAGTTTTTGAGGGCTGATCATCGATGAATACATTGTAATAATTGTGCCCGGTATCACTCATCTTAAGAGCACATTCCGTACTACGGATATTGAACTGTATGTAGACTCCCGACCAATCGAAGCGGACTTCTGCAGGATTGGAGATATCGAACCGGCCAGTATACCTGAAATCTTTATTGCTGGCAGGAATAAACCTGGTCTGAGTGAAACCTGAGAGGAGAATCAGGAAAAATACAATTGATAAAGTTAGTTTTCTCATGGATTGGTTTTTTATTTAAGGTTCATAAAATGCATCAATTCCCGGATAGTGATATTTTTCGCGAGCTTCAGTTTCAGGCACCAAAAAATATTTGATTTCAGCTTCAGCACAAGTCTTTCCTGAAGAATTAATTAGCCGGGCATGTATGGTAGCCATCCGTGTGTTTTGCTCTGTCAGACCTGCACGGATTGTAACTTCGCCCTGATCGATATACAAAGGCCTTCTGAACTTAACTTTCATTTCAGCAGTCAGTCCAACGGTTCCACATTTTACATAGACCACCCATCCCGCGATTTCATCCAACAAGGTTGCCTGAATACCTCCATGAACCACCTTCGGATAACTTTGCAAAACCGGACGGGGATTCCAATGTGAGATTAACTCATTGCCATCATCCCAGAATTCAAGCTGAAGTCCGAATTCGTTATGCGGCGAACAGCCAAAGCATTGATAGAGCTCCGGATCGTCATTCAGATGAATATTCTTAATCTTCCTCATGGATTACAAAAGTAAAAAACACTTCTAATGATCGGGCAAAATCAACACTTCTTTCAGAAAATTTATTCAGTATAATAAACCAGGAGCATGTCATTTTGCGTTATTTGGGTTATAATAGGGTCTAAAATGCCTGAATTGATCTGTAGATTAACTATTTCATTCATAAATATTGCCTTTTTCCTTGCTTTTATCTAGTTTAGACCATCCAAATAAAAATTAGACATGATTGAGTCATCTGAACTTATTATAAATCCTGATGGAAGTATTTTCCATTTGCACCTTAAACCGGAACAGCTTGCTGATACTGTTATTCTTGTTGGTGATCCCGGAAGAGTTGAATTGATCGGAAAACTTTTAACAGATGTTGAATTTCAGGTGCAAAACCGTGAATTTGTTTCAACAACCGGTAAATTCAATAACAAACGTATCACTGTCGTATCAACCGGTATTGGAACCGATAACATCGATATTGTGGTTAATGAGTTGGATGCACTGGCAAACATCGATTTGCATACCCGAGAAATCAAACCCATTCTTCGCAAACTTAACCTGGTTAGAATAGGAACTTCAGGCGGTCTTCAAGATTATCTGGGAGTAAATTCGTTTGTTATTTCAAGAAAAGCAATTGGATTTGACGGACTGCTTAATTTTTATGCTAATCGGGATTCTGTTTCCGACCTTGAATTCGAAGAAGCATTCAAACTACACACCAACTGGGGTAAACAGCTAACCTCTCCCTATGTGGTAGACTGTTCTGAAATACTTTTCTCGAAAATACATCAGGATGATACGATTGCCGGAGTAACCATTTCTGCTCCCGGATTTTACGGCCCGCAGGGAAGAGTTCTCCGGTTACCATTGTCTGATTCACGATTGAATGATAAGATTGAATCATTCATGTTTGACGGACATAAAATCACTAACTTCGAAATGGAGTGCTCAGCCATATACGGACTTTCTAAATTACTCGGACATGAAGCCCTTACTATTTGCCTGATTATTGCCAATCGCGTAAAGAAAGAGGCAAATGCGAATTACCATCAATCCATGGAAACATTGATACAACTGGTTCTTGAACGACTAACCATATAACTATAAAGTATATATGACATTAAACAAGCTGGATTCCCTGATTACCCTACTGGATGACCCCGATGATTCGGTGTTTAATCTTGTTATGGAAGAAATTATTAAGGAAGACATCTCCCTGGTAGACCGGTTGGAACAAATTTGGGAAACCAGTTTGGATGAAGTGGTGCAGAGGCGCATAGAGCTGATCATCCAGAAAATTCAACTCAAGGACACAAAGAAGAAAATACAAAACTGGGCCAATCAGGAAACCCTCGATCTTTTTGAAGGCTTTTTCCTGATTTCAAGATATCAGTACCCTGAACTAAAACTGAAGCCTATACTGACCCAACTTGAGAACATTAAAAAAGATATTTGGCTTGAATTCCGAAATTCTCAGACATCACTGGTGAAAATTACCATTCTGAACCATATCTTCTTCAAACATTATAAATTCACTGTCGACAAAATTACTCCTGATGCTCCTCAGAACTGTTATTTTAACAGGATATTGGAGACCAGAAACGGAAATGCTATTTCAATCACAATCATATATACTTTGGTTGCCCGATCACTGAATCTTCCGGTCCATTATATCGATTTTCAGGATAATCCACTGGTTGGATATTTTGATAAAGATCTTGCCCGGTTAGTGCATGGAGATGAAATAAATCATCAGGTTCTTTTTTATATTAATCCATCGAATAAGGGAGCAATAATTGGACTGAAAGAAGTGGATTATATTCAACATACATCCGGGTTGACTGACCGGGATAAACTCACAGAACCATGCCCTGATCGTATTATTCTTAAACGGCTTATCGAAAAACTTATTTTTGCATATACTCAACGAGGTTTATCTGAAAAAGTCAGTTACCTATATGAAATTGCTGATATACTTTAGCTTAACCTCCTGGAATAATCCGGGCTATATCATTAAATTCTGAATATATGCAAAAAGGCTCCCTGTTTGAAGGAGCCTTTTTGCTTTCATGTCTATAAATAATTGAACATTAGAAGTAGTAAACATTTCTATTTCCACGTTTTACTTTACGAATGTCCTTGTTCAGAATTTCAATGACCGTGCGGCGATTTTCCTGATGTTCCTCCTCAGTACAAATAACTCCGTCGGCGCATTTATTAACCAGTTGAGACTCTCCATAACCCTTTGCCACCAGGCGGGATGGAGCAATGCCTTTTTTAATCAGGTAGGCCATTACTGATTCTGATCTGTGCTGAGATAATGTCATATTCGATTCGGCAGATCCCCTGCTATCAGTATGAGAACCAATTTCGATCCTTACATCCGGGTTTTGGGTCAATATATTTGCAAGTTTATCTAGTACCAGGGCTGCATCAGGCCTGATATTCCATTTGTTCAGGTCATAAAATAAATCCTCCAGGGCAATCTGCTTGCCAGTTGACAATTTCTCAAGTTCAATCGTTAAGGAATAGTTCCCGGGTGACTTATCAATACTCGAATACTTCACCGTGCTGCTAAAGTATTCATCTGCCGTTGTATAGAATGTATAATTTGTTGAATTATTCATCTTCATATGTACAATGCCATTGTTATCTTCAAGCGTTGAATGGTCATAATCGCCTTCGGAGATATCAACCAACGCGTTGGGAATGATTAACCCTGTCTCTTTATCCAGAACTTCAATAGTCAGATTTGGATAACCTTGTTTTAATAGAATTTCCTGGGTTTCCTGTAATCCGATCAATTGACTTGAAGCATCGACATCCTGAATATCAGCGATCATAGAGCCGTTTTCTGCAGATATCTTGTATTTTGCTCCCGGCTTAATTCCAAAATCAACCTTCCCATCCTGATCACTCTGGCCAGAGGTGATAGGATCGCCTTTCTCTGATATTAAATATATCTTAGAATTGGGTAGAATCTCCCTGTTGTCTGCCCTTAAACTTTTAACTGAAAGATCAATTGCAGTTACCGAGAAAGAATAGATATCATCATCACCTGCGCCTCCGGGTCGGTTAGAGGTGAAATAGCCCTTTAGCGAATCAGTGTCCATAATAAAGCCAAAATCATCGTATTTTGAATTCAACGGAGCGCCCAGGTTAGTCACCAGATACTTCCCGTTTTCTTCCTCTTTGGCCGCAAAAATATCCAGACCGGCCATTCCTGGAAGTCCGTCAGATGAAAAGTATAATGTCCCTTTTTTATCGACATAGGGAAACATTTCCTTTCCTTTCGTATTGATTGTTGGTCCCAGGTTTACTGGTTTCGACCACGAACCATTGATCATTTCTGATTTGTAGATGTCGGTTTCACCATATCCGCCAGGCATATCTGAAACAAAATAAAGGGTTTTATTATCAGGTGACAAGGCTGGGTGCCCCACTGAATATACATTACTGTTATATTGGAAATCCCTGGGATCTGACCAATTCTTGCCATCAAAAGTTGAAATAAAGATCTTCAGATTGTTCGTCCCATTGGCTGTTTTTTTCCCTTTCCCATTAACACTGCTATTCCTGGTGAAATATATCGTTTTGAAATCTGAGGTAAAACATGCCGGTCCTTCATGAACATTGGTATTTAGCTTTGTCGAAAAGTTAGTTGATCCTTTGAAGTCGTTTTTTGGATTGGATTTTGTGACAAACAAATTCAAAAATGGTTCGTTATTCCATTCAAACTTATTCTTTACCATTGAAAAACTATCCTTAGCAGAAGAATAAACGATCCTATCTTTATAATATACAGGACACATATCTATAAATCGGGTATTGCCGGACACTTCGGATATCTCAATCTTTTTCACTTCGTTCTTCAACGATAAAAGTTCGTTTAATTTATCATACTGATTGATTGCCCGTTTATCATCAGGCGCAAGTTGAATGTATTTCTCCAGCCACTTTTTTGCCTCATCAATATTTCCATCAATACGAAGTAATTGAGCATATTCATAATAATCTCCTACTTTCCGTTCTTCAATCTGTATCAGGGATGAATAATAAAGTAAAGCCTTCTTGTAATTTAGCATTTTGTCATAACAATAGGCTAAACGCTGAATATATTTCCCTTTCTTCGGATATTTTTTATACAAAGATTCATAAATATTTACAGCCTTACTATATGCCATATTCTCATAAAGCAAATCAGCTTTTTTCTCCTGCAGGGATTGTCCAAAGGACATCACAGGAATCAGAATCATGAATAGAAATGTACTGACAAGAATTGCTCGTTTCATTGATTTTCAGATTAAATACTAAAAGAATCTAGGTGATAATATCTTCTTATTCCGAAATGCAACATCATAACTGATGAATATCTCGTGTGTCCCCTGGCTATAATACCTCAGAGCCGATTCAGTCACATCATACGAATACCCCAGGCTTAGCTGATCGGTGATGTTAAATTTTACCATGCCTCCAATTGAACCATCATTTCGGTACATGGCTCCTAACCATACTTTGTCATGCAATATAAAATCAGCTGAGAGTTCAACATTAACAGGCGCCCCATTTACAATTCTTACCGTAGTTGAGGGTTTGAAACGAATGTTTTCCCCCGCATCGATAACAAAACCTCCTGTGAAAAAATAATGTCGTTCCTCCTTATTCTGTAACTGAAGATTATTGGGATCATCCGACAAACTGTTCTGCAGCATTTCAGGTATGGATAATCCAAGGTAAAACCGGTCGGAATAAAGGTAACTGCCAATACCAAAGTTAGGGAGATAAAGCTTACTATATAATGCTAAATTATTCTCATTTACCGAGCCAATCAAGTTGGTCAGATTTGTCTCGCGAATATTTACTCCTCCTTTCAACCCAAATGCAAGTTTAATCCTGGAGGTCATCTTCAGATGATAGGAATAATCGGCAAAGATCCCGGTTTCTTTGGTTGGACCAATCACATCATAGATCAGACTTAAGCCAACACCTACGTTGTAGCCAATAAAAGGACTGTTAATTGACAGGGTCATGGTCTTGGGAGCTCCGTCTATGCCAACCCATTGCTGACGATTCATCGCAGTGAAATTTAAGGTGCCGCTGCTACCTGCATATGCCGGATTTATAGTTACCGGATTATACATGTATTGGGTAAACATAGGATCTTGTTGCGCCGAAACATTCCAGATTAAATACAAAAGCATAAACAACGTTAATATGCCTTTTTTTAGATTGAGTTCTCTATTTGTAGTCATCAGTTCTTCTTTTATTTTTTTTAGACTATACTACCTGTCCAGATAAACATACCCTGTTTTATGATTTTTATTCCCGTATTCAAGCAAGTAGAAATAAGTTCCAACCGGTAAAGCAGCTGTCCCTACTTTATTCATATTGGAATTGCCGTCCCAGTCGTTCTTATAATTGGATTTTTCATAAACAATATTCCCCCAGCGGTTGAAAACAGTTAACTTGTTATTTGGATACAGTTCAACACCTGCAATATAGAACGTATCATTTTTCCCGTCTCCGTTAGGAGTGAGTATCTGGTTGACTACAATAACATCTTCAATTGTAATGGTTACAACTGCCTGCGAACAATCACCGTCAGCGTCACAAAGCTTGTAAGTAAAAGTAACGTTTCCGGTAAAACCCAGAATCGGGGTGTAGGTATAACTTCCATCCGGATTGAAAACGAGTGTCCCATTGGCCGGTTCACTTACCAGTGACCATACATTACCACCATCACGGCTCGGAAAATCATTATCACTTACTGAAGCATTAAGTATCCCATCCAGTTGCAAGGTAACAAAATCATCGGTGGCAACCGGGCCATCATTAATCTGTCTGACAGTTATCGTTACAGTTGCTTCACTGCAGTCCTGATCAATATCACATAATGTATATTTGAACTGATCAAGTCCATAATAATTGGCTTCAGGAGTATAGGTATACTTTCCATCCGTTTCCAATACCACATTGCCATGACCTATAGTCTGAACAAGGGTCCAGACATTTCCTCCATCCAAACTTGGTGTATCGTTTACAGAAACATCTCCGCTCACAGGAACATCTTCGTCAGTAGTCTGAACATCATCAATAGCAACCGGAACATGATTGATCGGCAAAATCATTAGGTAAACCGTGGCCTTTGCACAGGCTTGAGGTGTACCGTTATCACAAACCCCATAAACAAACTGATCGGAACCAATGAAATCCAAGGTTGGCTGATAAGTAAAGGTACCATTTGAATGCAGCACAACCGTTCCATGTGAAGGAAGTGATAGCGGTGTAGTGTTTACGGTTTGAACATCACCTTCAGGATCGTAGTCATTAGACGATACATTCCCTGTAATAGGTAAATTTTCTTTTCCAAAATAACTGTCATCTGCGGCAAATGTTGAGTTCCCTGTCGGATTAGGTAATATATCAATGGTAACCATTGCTGTACTGCATAGCGGAGGAGTACCTAAATCGCATACCTGGTAACTGAAACTGACCTGTCCGATGAAACTTCCTTCAGGTACAAAAATAAAAGTACCGTCGGGATTTAGTGTCAACGTTCCGTGTAGCGGCAGAGGTCCGACAAGGGTCACACTGTTTGTGTTTAAATTACCATCAGGATCAAAATCATTACTGAGAACTGCCCCACTGACCGGTTTCCCTTCAGAGCCCTGGTAGACATCATTGATTGCTACCGGTGGATTATTAGATTTAGCGATGTGAATTACATTAATAGTCACTGTAGCCTGGGAACATAAAGATGGAGTACCATTATCGCATACCTGATAAACAAAGGAGTCAGTTCCGATAAAGCCGGTATTTGGTGTATAAGTAAATGTTCCATCAGCATTGATTACTAAAGTTCCATGGATTGGAGCAATAACCGGACTAGTACTGACAGTCAGTAAATCACCTTCCGGATCGCTGTCATTGGTCAGCACATTGCCACTCGCGGCCATGTTCTCAAGAGTATTGAGAATATCATCCTTAGCTACAGGTGGTTGATTTACAAGTGTAATCGTTATAAAGACATTGGCAGAAGAGCAAAGTGACGGTGTGCCATTATCGCAGACTTGATAGGTAAATTCATCACTTCCGTTGTAGTTTGGCGCAGGATCATAAACATAGGTACCGTCAGCATTGATCGTCACCGTTCCGTGTGAAGGACGAGCAACCGGTGTAGTCTGAATCGAAAGAACATTACCTTCAGGATCACTGTCGTTCGCTAACAGTGAAGTGCCAAACAGTTTGGTGTTTTCAGGAGTAGTGGCTGTATCGTCTACCGCAACAGGAGCATCATTCACTGGTGTCACAGTGATTGTAACTGTTGCTGTGGCACATAGTGATGGAATGCCGTTATCACAGACTTCATAAGTAAATGAATCGATCCCATTATAATTCAAAGCCGGCATATAAATGTAAGTTCCATCAGAGTTGATCGTCACCGTTCCATGAGAAGGACCGCTAAGCGGTGTGGTTTTAATAGTCAGTGTATTCCCGTCAGGATCACTGTCGTTGGCCAGCAGCGAGGTCCCGTTCAATTGGGTGTCTTCAGCAACTGTTGCCACATCGTCAACTGCAATTGGAGCCAGGTTTACATGGATGACTGTAAGATAGACTGTCGCAGTGGAACATTTTGATGGAACGCCGTTATCGCAAACTTCATAGACAAACGAATCACTTCCCGTATAGTTTAAACTTGGTTTATAGATATACGTTCCATCAGTGTTGATAGTCAGCGTCCCATGTGTTGGACCGCTAATTGAAGTGGTTCGTATGGTTAGCGTGTTCCCTTCAGGGTCGCTGTCGTTTGCCAATACTGACGCTCCGTTATAAGTTGTGTTTTCATCTACTATTGCAACATCATCCACTGCAATTGGCGCCTGGTTGACCTCTGTTACTGTAATCGTAACAAGGGCTGTCGCACATTCGGGTGGCATATCATTGTCGCAAACCTGATAAATAAATGAATCACTTCCATAGTAATTTGGATCAGGTGTATAAACATAAGTTCCATCCGGATTGATAACCAGTTTACCATGCGATGGTCCCGATACCGGAGTGGTGTTGATGGTAAGGGGATCACCATCCGGGTCACTGTCGTTGGCCAACAGAGAACTGCCGTTTAACACACTTCCTTCATCTACCGTTCCAAAATCATCGGCCGCCAGAGGAGGATTATCCACAGGTGTTACTGTTATATTGACTAGTGCTTCCGAGCAAAGTTTGGTAAGGTCACAAACCCTGTAAGTCATCATATCAGTGCCGCTATAATACGGATCAGGGGTGTAGGTAATCACTCCGTTTGCAGGATTGATCGCAATAATTCCATGATCAGGACCACTAACCACCGTCACTGAAGCAGGATCTATATTTCCCTGAGGATCTGTATCATTGGCGAGCACATCTATTGGAACAGGAGTATTTTCTGGTGTTATTGCATAATCATTTACTGCCATAGGCGAAAGTGCTGGAATTTCTACATGAACGGTGGCATGGGCACATAATCCCTGACTGTCGCAAACCTGATAAATGTAACTGTCAGTTTCAAAGTAAGTTGAACCAGGTGTATAGGTCACAGCACCATTGATCGGGTTTACTGCAGTAGTTCCATGCAACGGATTTACCAATATTGTTACCGTAGATGGAACCAGATTCCCGTCAATAGCATAATCGTTTGAAAGGACATCTGTAGTAACCGGTTTTCCGGGTGTTGTAGCTGCAATATCATCCTCCGCAACAGGTGGATCATTGACTGAAATGACATTCACCTGAATTGTTGCAACATTCGAAGTCAGGCCTAAATTATCATCAACCGTATATTTTGCAATGGCTGTTCCGTTGTAATTAAATGCAGGAGTGAATGTGACATCTCCTGAATTATTGACAACCCATTTGTTTCCGTTTGAATCCATAAAGCTTGACTGAATGCCTGGTAACGATGGATTTAAGTCAACCGTCAAGGTATTGATTGTTCCATCCGCATCAGTATCATTACTGGTGACATTAAAGGTTACTGGAATATCCTCGCTGGTAGTAGCATTATCATTAACAGCTACCGGTGCATCATTTACCGGCGTAACGGTGATATTAACCTGCCGGTCTGCCGACGCATAAACAGTTCCATCGAATCCATTCCATGTAAATGAAGTCAATCCATTCCAGTTGGCATCAGGAGTGAAAACAAGCTTGTCAATATCAGTTGCTGAAATCTCAGCACCTACGACAACAGGAATTCCATTCAGTTTCAGTGTTCCGTTTAAAGGAAGTGTGATTATTTTTATCCTTGTCATGGCATTCCCATCCACATCTGTAAACTGTGCGGCAAAGTCAAGCGTTGCAAAATTAATGTTGGTATCTTCCAGACCGGATACAGATACATCCGAAAGTACAGGTGGATGATTAACCGGTGTTACTGTAACTGTTAAACTGGCAATATTTGAAACGCTTCCCAGATTATCATTCACAGTATAATTAAGTATTGCGCTTCCATTGTAATAAAGTTTTGGTGTATAGGTAACCAAACCTGAATTGTCTACACTCCAGCTACCTTCATCTGTAGTAAAGCTTTTCTGAATTCCAGGTGTTGATGGATCTAAATCAACAGTCGCCGGATTTACTGTTCCGTCAATATCCGTATCATTAGAAGTCACATTAATACTTGTCGGAACATCCTCCGGAGTGGTCGTAAAATCATTATTAGCAACCGGTCGATCATTAACAAATGTAATTGTTAAAAAGACAATGGCTGTAGAACATCTGGATGGTGTACCATTGTCACAAACCTCATAAGCAAATGTATCACTGCCATAGTAATTTGGGTTTGGCTTGTAAATATATGTTCCATCCGGATTGATCGTCAGAGTTCCATGGAATGGACCATTGACAGGCAATGGACTAACGGTCATATGGTCACCTTCCGGATCATGATCATTGTTCAAAACAGAACTCCCATTTAACACACCATCTTCCAAAACAGTACCATAGTCATTAAATGCTATCGGAGCATGGTTTACTGCGGTAACATTTACACTAATCGTTGCAATGTTTGATATGGCACCCAGATTGTCCTTAACCGTATAACTAAGAGAAGCTGAACCACTAAAGCCTGAAGCAGGATTGAAAGTCACCAATCCAGTGTTATCAACACTCCAGTTTCCTTGTGCAGTTGTCATAGATGTTTGCTTTCCAGAGGTCAATGGATCGAGGTCCACACTGGCAACATTAATTGTACCATCAATGTCAGTATCATTAATTGTCACATTAATTGCAACAGGCGTATCCTCAAGAGTGCTTGTTAAGTCGTTTACAGCAACTGGTGGATGGTTTACCGGTGCAATAGTCAGATAAACCGTCGCCCGAGCACAAGCCTGTGGTATGCCATTATCGCATACCGAATAAATAAACTGATCACTGCCATTGTAATTGGCTGCCGGTGTATATACAAACGTCCCATCTCCATGTAATACTACACTTCCGTGTGCAGGTGCAATGACCGGAGTCGTATTCACTGTCTGGGTGTTGCCTTCAGGATCATAATCGTTGTCTAGTACATTTCCCGTGATAGGCATATCTTCCTTCCCGAAATAACTGTCGTCTGTGGCAAAGGTCGAGTTCCCTGTCGGATTCGGTAATATATCAATCGTTACATGAGCCGTAGAACACAAGGATGGTACACCCAAATCACATACCTGGTAGTCGAAGCTAACCTGTCCGATGAATCCAGTTACAGGGGTATATACAAACGTTCCGGTCGGATTCAGGATAAAGCTACTCCCTGCAGGAGATGGACCAATAAGCGTTACACTGCTCATGTTAAGATTACCATCAGGATCAAAGTCATTACTGATCACATTGCCTCGTACCGGATAATTCTCTGATCCCTGGTAAGCATCATTATTGGCTACCGGTGCATTGTTTACTGCATTCGGATCGATAACGATAATCTTTACCGTGGCTTGAGCACATAACGCTGGTGTTCCATTGTCGCATACCTGGTATACAAAACTGTCAATACCTACAAATCCTGCATTTGGCGTGTAGGTATAGCTCCCGTCGGCATGAAGAACTACAGTACCATGTACCGGTGAAGTAACCGGGGTGCTATTCACTGTCAACGGTCCATTCTCAGGATCACTGTCGTTGGTCAGTACATTGCCGCTTACAGCATGGTCTTTAAACGTCGTGTTGATATCGTCCTTCGCTACCGGTGCAAGATTAACTGCCGATATAGTTACCGTTACTGTGGCCGTCGAACAATCATGGTCAACATCACACAACTGGTAACTGAATACATCTGTTCCGCTATAGTTTGTTGCCGGGGTATAGGTATAGCTGCCGTCAGCGATCATGCTCACACTTCCGTGTGTGGCACCACCATTAACTCCTACAAGTGCCCATACATTACCGCCATCTCCACTCGGAGTGTCGTTCGTTGAGACATTACCACTTACGGAACTGTTCTCGTTGGTGGTAATTACATCGTTAACTGCTACCGGTAAATCATTTACCGGTGCAATAGTCAGGTAAACCGTCGCCCGAGCACAAGCCTGTGGTATGCCATTATCGCATACCGAATAAATAAACTGATCACTGCCATTGTAATTGGCTGCCGGTGTATATACAAACGTCCCATCTCCATGTAATA
>Ga0118677_10002663_pt1 | contig 35414 bp, 50 predicted proteins | sample AliMusrvi5mmetaG_FD_86154 | JGI IMG/M metagenome (GOLD analysis project Ga0118677, IMG submission 86154)
ATAGCGGTTAACCCTGTGCAGCCATAGAGCGCACTGTTGCCTATATGGGTTACGCTGTCGGGAACGGTGATAGCGGTTAACCCTGTGCAGCCATAGAGCGCACTGTTGCCTATATGGGTTACGCTGTCGGGAACGGTGATAGCGGTTAACCCTGTGCAGCCATAGAGCGCCCAGTTGCCTATATGGGTTAGGCTGTTGGGGATAGTGATAGCGGTTAACCCTGTGCAGCCAGAGAACGCCAAGTCTCCGATAGATGTTACGCTGTTAGGGATAGTGTATTTCCCATCTTTAATATCTTTGTTTGAAACGCTGTTTAGTGTTTTCATTTTCATTCTCCTTTCATTTTTTTATTTAGCAAGTGATACGCTTATTATTTACTCGCTCATAGGTACGCTGTTGTAAATCGCCAAAGTTTTCCTCCCTAATCTTTAGCAATTTTCTTCGACAAATCGGCAGAATGTTTCGTTTCCAAAGTTGCCTTTGGTTACCTTCATCATTTCAGCAACCGTATATTTTTCTTGGATTTTTGATTGTGAATTGATAAATTGCTCTGTTCCAAATTTACAGGCTCCCGTAATAATGCGATATGCCGTTGCAGCCTCTTCAAGCGTTAAAATAGAAGATTTTGAAAGGTTTTTATACTGTTCTGCTCCTCTATCCGCTGCCATTTTAAAATTAAGGTCTTGCATTGCTTCTTTTAACGTTTCTCCGTGTGCGGATTGCGCCCCTTTACTTACTAAAAAACACGGTTCTAATTTGAGTTTTTTATTTTCTATCCCCAAGAATAAACGACCTTTGTATACTTCAATATCTGCATTAAAGTTTTTATGCCCGTCAACAACTATTAAATAACCGTCTGCACAAAGCGTTTTGTACGTTTCTTCCGTTTTGCGCTTTTTGATAGTGATAGCGGTTAACCCTGTGCAGCCAGAGAACGCCCAGTCTCCGATAGATGTTACGCTGTTGGGGATAGTGATAGCGGTTAACCCTGTGCAGCCAGAGAACGCCCAGTCTCCGATAGATGTTAGGCTGTTGGGGATAGTGTATTTCCCATCTTTAATATCTTTGTTTGAAACGCTGTTTAGTGTTTTCATTTTCATTCTCCTTTCATAGATTTTTTAAATAGTTCATCAAAGGCAATTTCTTTGAAATATGTATCTCTGATTTTGTTCGCCTCTCCGACAGTAAAATCGGAATAGTTTTTGCCATTTTTGCTAGACTTACAATTAAGCTTGTCCCTAAACGTATTTCTAGTTGTACCAATGCACGCTGCAAGCTGTATATTTGTTAGGTTTTCCAATACCATTTGCGCTTTTAAGTTTCTATACATTTCGCATCCTCCTTTCTTAATAATCGGTTGTTATTTCAACCACAAAACCTATTATAATGACATAACAACCAAAAGTCAATACTATTTGTGAAAATATTTTAAAAATATTTGAAATATCAATCAAAATCGCTTTACAGCTTTAAATATGTGATATATAATTTGAAATATATAATATGAATGTAAATTTAAGGGAGATAGAACTGTGGAAAAAGGTGAAATGCTGAAAAATAAAATAAAAGAAGCAGGATATTCATTGCGAGGATTTGCGGAAGAAATAGATATGCCATATCCTACACTATATAGTATATTAAAAAACGTCAATGGAGCAGGGATTCAAAACGTAAATAAAATATGTGTTAAGCTAGGGATAAATTTAGAAGAAATGGCTACACGAAAAGTTATCGCACAGCCATTACAAGAAAAATATAATATTACAAATAACGAATATGAATTAATTGAAAAGATTAGACAATTATCTGCGGAAAATAAAAATACTATTATTTCATTGATTAATCAACTTAGCAAATAATTCATCAAACGTAAGGAATGGATAATATTTTTCTCTAATCTCTTCAAACTCCTTAACACTAAATTTATTCTTTTTAATTTTCTTTGGTATTAGATTAGGACGCACACAGAAAAAAGCATTGACCTTAGTTAGATTAGACAAGTACATTAAACACACTTCCTTCGTTTTTCTTTAAGTATAGCACATTATATGTCCAGTTTAAAGGGCAATAAAATAAAAATTTAGGGGGATATTATGAAAAAGAACATTATTTTTATATCAATAATCGTTGCAATATGTGTTTTGAGCATATTTACTATTTACTTTATTCAAACTAATGAGATACAAATATTTTCTGTGCCCAATTCTGTATCATATAAAAATAATCAAGTGCGAATAAATCAAATAAAAGACCAAATAACTGTTTTAACAAAAGAAATTTCGCAACTTAACGAGGACTATAAAAATATAGGGGAAAATAATATATTTAACGTTCCAGAATCAATGTGGAATAAGCAGACAGAAACAGCAAGAAAGCCAATTGCGCAGAAAATAGCAGAAAAGCAAGCCCAACTAGATATACTTAAGATTGAATTGGCGTCATTATATTAATATGGAAACGAAAAAAAAGAAGCCCCTAAAAAATGCGAACGGACAGGGCAGCATAATAGAGTTAAGTAAGAATAGAAATAAGCCTTTTGCTGTGCGTATGACTACTGGCTTTGTTGATGGTAAGCAAGTATATAAATATGTTGGGTATTATGATAGTAGGAAAGCTGCCAAGAAAGCATTAGAGCAAGAGCACCTAAGTCCGACTAGCGACAATAGCAACGCCGCATTCAAAGCTGTGTACGAGGCTTGGAAAGCTATCCACGAGCGGAACATTAGCAAACAGACACTAGACAACTACAAAGCCGCATATCTGCTCTTAAAGCCTTTACACGAGGTCAAATTAAATAATATAAAAACTAGCGATATGCAGACTATTATATTTAATTTAGAGAAAAGCAAGTCCACAAAAACTAAAATAAAATCACTTTGTGTGCAAATGTATAAATATGCGATGGAGAACGATATTGTGCATAAAAACTATGCGGAATTTATCAAGATTGACAAGGAAGATAAAACGGAAAAAAAGATATTTACAACGGAAGAAATCAATATTTTATTTGCCAATGACACAACAGAATGGGTGGATAGTATTTTAATATTAATTTATACAGGGTTAAGAATACAAGAATTATTGAATTTGATGAAATGCGATATTGACTTGAAGAAGCGAACCATCATAGGCGGCTTAAAAACTGATGCAGGGAAAAACAGAATTGTGCCTATTCACGATAAAATATATAAATATGTCAAGGCGCGTTGTGAAGCTGCTACAGACGATATGCCGCTATTCCATTGTGAGCAAAGACATTATAGGGATTATATATATTATCCGCTATTAGAACGTCTAAAAATAGATAAGAAATCACCTCACAGCACCAGGCATACCTGCGCAACACTCCTGGCATCCGCTGGAGCATCTCCGCTTGCAATAAAACAGATTTTAGGGCATAGTGATTATGCGTTTACAGTATCACAATATACCCATACAGACGAGCAATTTCTAATAACTGAAATGCAAAAAATAAACTCGTAATATACAGGTAATATACACATCACATTTTTGACAACTTAGGGAAAAAGAAAGAAGTCTTGATATACAAGGCTTCTATGGTCTGGGTGACAAGATTTGAACTTGCGACCTCTTGAACCCCATTCAAAAAAATAACCCCTAAACTGCGCTATTTCGGTACTTTTAAGCGTCTACAAATGCTAGTAAATGCTATGCGTAATATACACGGTAATATACACTTTTGCACTTCGCCTATTTGCTCTACTATTTAATATTGGCAGTTTTGGCACGTCACTTATTTTATGACATTTACACTAATTCGTCAATAGTTATTATAGCCTGCCCACGAGCGAAATATATTTCGTTGAGTACGATAACGACCTTTTTTAGCTGTGACGCTGCGGGGTTACTAGAGCCATTCTCCCACGTTTCAAGCGTGTGTGTGAGTATTCCTGTTCTCCTGCTCATTTCTGCCCTACTGATGCGGGCCTGCTCTCGTGCCAGGCGAATTTTATTCGTAGATGGTTTGCGTGGTGGCATATAAATTGGGTAATCGCCTTTATTCATATTTTCACCTCATATTTATTTAACTGATAATCATCATCATAAAGCCCCACCCAATTGGAAAACTTGCTTTTGATAACTTTCTTTTGCATTACCTTGTCAGACACAAAACTATTTGAAATAGGCATATTGTCAATTATATTTATTTGCTGTATCTTGCATCCGGTTTCAGTAGTTTTAATTACTTGATAAGCCTTTAAAATTCTATTACCAGCTATATTGTAACTGCAAACTATATCGCCAATTGTAAAAGGGTTTAAATGGTTTCCGGTGCCTTTATGCTAATGATATTTTCAATAGCTGCATATGGTTCTGTACCTCCAAAACCTTTTGCGCCACCTGTTAAAATTTTATATTTGACATTTAAGGGCCCAACACTAACTATTTCGCATTTGCCCCATTGACGCATATCAACGACATAACCAACCTTAATATTATCTTTGGAAAACTGAACGCCGCCTAATTTTGACAAACAATCTTCTAAAAAGTTTAATTTATCTTGATGCCATTCATATTTTTCAAGCATTTCTGCAATGCGCTGTTCAATATATTCTTCTGTAAGTATTTCATTTGAGCGATTTTTTAGCACTTCGCCGTTTTGAACTTTAAAAAGGGCTTCTTCGTATTTAACAATAATTCCTTGGTATGTTTTAATTTCTTTGTTTTGCTCTTTTATTTTATTAATAAGATAAACTTTATCTCCCAATTTAACATTACTTGCGGTTGCTCTTGCTGTTGCTGCTCTGTCTAGATAATATGTGCTTTTGCGATATTCTTCAAAGCCTCTATCATATCGTGCATACATTTTTTCACGATAACGAGCGAATGCCTGCGAACCAGAATGCCCAGCAATAATTGGCTGTGTAAAAAATGCAATATCTCCCCGCATACTATTTAAGTCTGACTGCAAACGCTCCGCTCTTTTTTCTGCATTTTCCGAATATTGTTCATAGCGTTCTGCTCTTTCTTCTGCTTTCTCTGCCTTAACTTCTAATTGCTCCGCATAGCTTAAGCGTTCGCCCTCTTTAACCTCTGTGTCAAAGCCTAGCTTATTTGCTGTCTTTACAGCCCAATAATGATTATTTACGGATCTGCTAACCCATGCAGATAATTTGCCGCTAAATAAGAAATAGCGTTTTAGTTCCGCCTTGAGTTCCTCGGGCATATTAAGATAATCGGATTTGCTGAAATGCAGCTCAATTTTTCCAGACGTTAAGTTGTTAATGTATTTCATAATAACTACCTCTTTCGTTTTTATTAGAGCCTAAGCCCTTACTACTGCCCAGAGCTGTTTATCTGTTCTCCATTTCTAACGCATATGTTATTGCATCGTTCCATTTTTTGATAGCGGTTTTACGATTAGCAGGAGTATCTAAAACATACCCTACAAACCCTGTATTCGCCCATTGTATTAATCCGTTACTAGCACGCAGTGAGCCAGACCAGTTTCCGCTTTCATCTACAAAATCCGCAAGGGTTTCAAACATACCATTACCATATTGTTCGTCAAGCATTTCGTTTTTATCGTCCCAGTATAATTCGATTTTTTTCATTTTGTTTATCCTCCAATATTTTGTTGGTCATTTCCTAACCACACCCATAGTATATAACATTATTTCACGCCGTACAATAACTATGTTACTGTGTTTCTATAACAAATTTACGATTATAAAATACAATAATTAACTAGATATAGTATATTTGTAGCCTAAGAATATAAACACATACTACTAATAGATAAATAGCGTATTTATTCATAATGTTATATGCAATAATTATATATATATTAACTATATGTATTAGCAATCATCTGGGCAGCAGGTTATAATCTGTAACCATCATAGTAATATGTAACATTATTTATATTACGATAACATACTATTGTTATATTTATAATCATAATGCTATTAATACCATCCTCTATATATAGTATATATATTAATACTATAATAACTATACTTATAATCATATATGTAATTGTATAGATTAGGTATCTGCCTAGACATAGTTTTTACAAACGTGTAACGTAGTATTCATTACTAGATGTGTATTAATTAGACCATACAGTAATTAATAGCATACTATTCATATATGCATTAGTTATTATTCAACTATTCGCAAAAGAATGGTTCTACGAATAAACCATTATTTTACAACACTATGTATATATCCACTTATCAGTTATAATAGTAATGATTATTAACTACACCATTCCCAAAATGGTAATTATGTAGGGCAAATAGCCATTTACCCCTGTTATTTTTAGCATACCCTCCCCCGGCATTGTTGACGTTAACATAATCGTATTGTTTCCGTAGCCTATTCACCACGGTAAAACCAGTCCCCTCCTGTGGGGTTGACTATGTTTCTATACCCACCCTCCAAAATTTTATATATTTTTGCAATTAAAATTCTCATACTAGACTTATACGGATACCAAATCAATTATAATACACTTTCTAGCCATTTTAAACCACATATAGCGCTTACCTAAGCAATCTATCCACTATATATAGTAACGCACCTTAAAATGATTCCTAGTGCCATTAGAATTGATTTAAAAAGTATTGGTTGGTTGTAACACTATTTTAGATTTCAACATTAATATTGTTGCGAGTAAAGATTTAATGTTCAACTATCAAGTAATTCTTACAAGTTGCTTTGTTTGCAATAATGCTATTATGTAAATTAGCAATATACAAATAGTAAATTCAGTTATCCCAAATTATCGAATAACTCGTTTTATAAAAATCCATAAAACGTAAAATCAAATAAGTTAGTTTTATGCTTTTAAATACTACATATAGTGATATTCTAAAGATTGACATACTACCTATTGACAAATACCATATTTTATGATTTAATTAATTGTGGCAGTTAGTCACAAGTAATAAAGATAGGTAGGTAGACAGAATGATAGTTAAGTATTTAACCAAAGGCGTATGGGGGTACATAGACAACATAAGGCAGGTAGCTAATAAAAACATTGATTGCGCAGATTTGCTACTAAAGTTTTACGAACAGCTACGGGATAAAGATTTTCGCGCTCCTGAGGAATATATGAATGGAGAAAAATTGCCAGATGATATTTGTGCATCAAATATAGTATTTTCAACGGCTGTAGCAGATTTAGATATAGGTGGAAATAACAGCCATTTCGAAAACTTAATAAGTGGACAAGATGCTATTGATAATTATCCTGCATCGGTTTTATTGCTCTATATTGAAGACTGCAAAGAGTATGATTCAGTAGTATTAGTAACAAATCAAAAGGCATATTTGATGAATGACAAAGGACAAACCATAGAAAGATTAGTTTAAATTTAAAGTTTGACAAAGTGGGCAGAGGTTAAAAGCGACATTTATATGCGTAGGTGGGGACGTTGTCGTATTTATTTTAAAGGAAGTGATAGACAAATGGCAACTTCAACAAAGAAAAAGAAATCTAAGAAGACTACAATAGCAAAGAAACCTTGCTAGGAAAGGTGATTGTATGGCAAAGTATGTACCTAAAAAACCAGTAAATCCAAACAAAGTAATTTGTGACGAGAAAATAACACAGTTAAAGAAATTGCTTGTGGAAGATAAAACACAAGACAGTATATCGGAAGTCTTGGGAGTGTCAAGACGCACTGTTCGCAGTTGGGTTGACAATTCGCTTTCTCTTGAAGAAAAAGAATCTATTGCAAAAGAATATTTACAAAAGAAATTCCAATATTCTTGCGAGCAATTAGATATTGCACTCAAGGCTTCCGAACTAACTGAAATGGAATTAGATTTACGGTTAAACGCAAAGGATAAAAACGGACAATTTTTCAGCAACACAAAAGACTTGCGAGAGCTTGCGACTACTAGCGGAATTGCTTTTGATAAATACATAATTGCAACAGGACAAGCAAAAGAAACGGTTGAAATAAAATTAGACGAAAAGACTAATTCACTTCTTGAAAAATATTTAAAACGTCAAAATGCAAAAGAGATTGAAGCAGAACCGTATACAGATGTTGAATATACAGTAAAGGAGTAATCCTTTTGAATAGTGACCAAATAAGAGCAATAGAACTTGAAGAATATGAGCATTGCAAACAAGATTGCCTATACTTCATAGAGAATTATGTATTTATAGAAGATAGAGATTTGGCAGAGATAGCAAGACCATTTAAGTTATGGGCAGAACAGAAAGAAGCTATAAATTCTTTATTAATAGAGAAAAAGACTATATTTCTAAAGTCGAGGCAGATAGGAATTTCGTGGTTAGTACTTGCTTATGGCGTATGGCGAATGATATTTGGTGGATATAAAATAATGGCACTATCTAAGGGCGAAGAAGAAGCTAAAGAATTAGTGCGAAGAATGGCATTTATTTTTGAACATTTAGACTTTGCAGGCAGAGATGGAAAACAATTAATTAGATTTGACGCATTAGCATTATCTATAAGTGTGTTTCCTCCAAATGGATTAGAAAGTGTATTTAAAGCATTTCCAAGTTCGCCATCAGCAGGTGCATCATTTACTGGCAATCTTTTATTCTTTGACGAATGGGCATTACAGGCTTATGCAAGAGATATTTTTAAAGCTGCATATCCTGCAATCAATAGACCAACAGGCGGTCAATTCATAGGTGTTAGCACTATTGAGCGAGGAACACTCTTTGAGGATATTTGGGTTGACGAAAATAATGGATTTAAAAAGATATTTATTTCGTGGAGAGCAGACCCTAATAGAAATCAACATTGGTACGACGATACACTAAGGACTATCGGATTAGATGCAATGCATTCACAATACCCCGAAACAGTAGAACAAGCATTGACAATGGTCGGCGGTTCATTCTTTCCAGAGTTTAAGGATAGTGTACACATACGACCACAGGAAACGTTACATAATGCTAGATATTATATTGCAATGGATTACGGTTTAGATATGCTAAGTGCGGGATTATTTAGAATTGACGATAAAGGATATGCATTTCAAATGGCAGAACATAATCAAAGCAATCTTGTAGTATCTGATGCCGCAAATGCTGTTTTAAAACTATCAAGATTAGCGCCAGGAGAAATATTTTGCTTCATTGCCCCACCTGATTTATGGAATAGGCGTCAAGACACAGGGAGAAGTGCCGCAGATATATTTGCAGAGTGCGGAGTGCCATTATACAAAGCCACTAATAATAATGAAAGTGGATGTACGGATTTAAAGGAATGGTTAAGACCTCACTTTACTAAGAATGAACAGAATGGACAGATTGAAGAAACTGCATATCTTACGTTTAGTAATCAGTTAGTAGAAACAATTAAGTCTTTAAAGGGCATACAAAAAGACCAACATAATCCTAATACTTACTCTAAAAATCCGCATAGACTTACACACGCAGTTGATATGTTACGTTATTTTTGTGCAGGCAGACCAATACCAATGGAAGAAATTCACGACGAAGATTATAGGGAAGAAGTCGACCCTTACGAATGTTTAATTAATTATGGGAGGCGTTAAATGGAAACTTTACAAATGCTCATTTTTTTTATTGCAATATGTGGCAGTACGTCACTAGGAGTTATCTTAGGTTCTCATTTAACAGTCAATAAAAAACAAAGTTTACCCATTGAAAATATTAGTGATTTTATTGAAACAAAAGAATTAACCGAAGCCGAATACAAGAAAACGATTGAAGGTCAATGGGATACGTTAATAAATTATAATCCTATCCTTAAAAAAATTAAAGTTGAGGAAGTAACTGATGATAAAGACTAAACCAATAGATATATTTGGAGAATACAATATCTGCACTTCTTATAATACTAATATAGGGTTATATGAAACGGTTGAACAGAATGAAAACTTTGTTATTGGCAATCAGTACGAAGGAATTAGTACTCCCGACATAGATATGCCAATATTTAATATTCTAAAACCTGTTGTTGCGCATATGAATTCTTCGCTTGTTTCCGATGATATTTCTGTAAATTTAGAAGTAATCGGTGCAAATGACGACAATAAGGCATCGGTAGATATGCGTATTCTTAATAATGAAATTAAGAAGTTTATGGAAACCAATAGTGTATGGATTTTAAATCGTGATGCTGTTCGGAATATGGCGGTTGATGGCGATGCGTGTGTGCATCTTTACATTGATAAATGCAAAGGTCGCAATAAAAAGAACGTAATAGAATTGCGTATGGAACTTATTGACAATACTAATGTATTATTTGGAAATCCCAACATTCACGATAAAGAAATTCAACCTTACATAATACTTGTGCAACGCAGATTAATTGAAAGCGTTAAGGCGGAAGCAAAAGCCAATGGTGCGACACAAGATGAAATCGATTTAATTCAACCTGATAGTGAGGGTTTGATACATCGTGCTAATAATTTTGAAAGTAGTGGCAAGGTAACTGTTTTAATTAAATATTGGCGTGACGATAATGGCGAAATTAACTTTACTAAGGTTACAGAAACTTCTGTTATTAAAAAGCCTACCAATACGCATTACACCCTATACCCTATTTCCTATATGTCTTGGGATAAAATTAAAAACTCATATCACGGACAAGCATTAGTTACAGGTTTATTACCCAATCAAATGTTTATTAATAAAGCCTATGCTCTTGATATGAAATTCGTTATAGATATGGCTTTCCCAAAGATTATTTACAATAAGCAAGCGTTTCCAAATGGATGGAGCAACAAGATTGGAGCTATTGCCGTTAATGGTGATGTCAATACAGCAGTTGCAAGAATATTACCGTCTGCCGAGATGTCAAATCAAGTTATGAATCTTATCGAAAGCACAGTTAATAATACTCAACTATTTATGGGTGTTTCCCAAGCATCATTAGGCACACTTACTGCACCCGAAAACACAAGTGCTATTATTGCGCAGCAACAGGCAAATGCAGTGTCTTTAAAAATTCAGCAAATGGCTTATTGGCAGTTTGTTTATGATTATATCCATTCTGCAATAGATATTATGATTACTGATTATGGTCTTAGACGAGTATCTACTACAGATGCTGATGGTAATAAAGTTGTAACAGATTTTGATTTTTCAAATCTTGAAAAGTACGATTACACATTAAACATTGATATTGGTGCAGGGAGTCACTATAGCGAAGCTGTTCAAAGCCAAACATTAGATAAATTATTCAAAATGGGCGCAATTCCAAGTACAGATATTTACGTTAATGCGTTATCCGATAATGCGGTTAAAGATAAGAGCGGATTAATTGCTCAAATTAAGGCATATAAGGACAAGCAAGCACAAATGCAAGCACAAATGCAAGCAAAATCACAGGCTATAGTTTCTCCAAATGTTCCAAATATACAACCACAACAGCCACCGATGTAATTCCGAAAGGATTTATATAAATAAACGCCCAACCATAGGCGATTTTAAGGAGATTTTACAATGGAAAATGAGCAGATGAATGAGGAAACCACTCAAACAGAAGCAGAAAGCACAGGAATAGACTTTTCAAACATTTTTGTTGATGCCGAAGCTGATACGAAGCCAATCGAAACAAAAAAAGAGGAAGTCACAGAACCTACCGAAGAAAAAACCGATACTGAAACTGACACAAAACCAAGTGAACAGTTGATAAAGGTTAAGTACAACGGTAAAGAAATGGAAATACCCATTTCGGAAGTTACTGCCTTAGTACAAAAGGGTATGAATTATGACCATATTAAGGAAGAAGCTGACAATCTTAAGAACTCAAAGGCGTTAAAAGCTATAGATATTTACGCAAAGCAAAATGGCATTGACCGAGATGCTTATGCTGAATATTTAATGGCAGAAGCCGAAAAATCCGAGCAATTAAAGTACGAAGCAGAGGGAATACCTACTGAATTTGCTAAAAAGATGGCAGAAACAGAGAAAAACGCTGCAACAATGGCTGAAAAGCTAAAAGTCTATGAGGAAAAAGAAGCAAAAGGCAAACAATGGACAGACTTCTATGCTGTTGACGATTACAAGTCTATTGATGTTAATAAACTTCCGCAAGAAGTATTAGATGCTGTTGCAAAAGGTGAAACACCTTTAAATGCTTATCGTGCGTGGGAATTGCAAGACGTTAAAAATAAATTAAAAACGATAGAACAAGCCCAAAGGACTAAAGAAAAGAGTGTTGGCAGTGCATCTGCTGAAACAGCAAGCGAAAAACACGATGCCTTTTTAGATGGACTTATGGGCAAATAAGAAAGGAAGTAAAATTATATGTCTATTAATCTCGCAAGCAAATACTCTGGCAAAATCGCAGAAGTCTTCACGTTAGGTTCTTACCTTGTTGGAAAAACAAGCACAGCCTATGACTTTATTGGCGTAAATTCAGTTAAAATCTATACTCCTACTACAATCGCATTTGGCGATTATAGCAGAACTGCTACATCTTCACGCTTTGGAACACTTACTGAAATGCAGGATACAATTCAAGAACTAGCACTGTCACAGGATAAATCAGTAAATATCGCTATTGATGCGGCTAACAATGACGAACAAATGATGGTTAAAAATGCAGGCAAGATGCTTCAACTTGAAACAAATGAACAGTTAGTGCCAATGGTAGATAAGTATGCATTTAATAAGATTGTGCAGAATGCAGGAACTATTGATACTATTGCTGCAGCTCCTACAAAATCAACAATCGTTGCTGCCATATTAGATGGCGTCCAATCTCTTGATGATGCTGGTGTTCCTGCTGACGGTAGATACATATTTATAACAGGCTATGCTTATAAGTTTTTGTTACAAGCCGCAGAATTCTTAGCACTTGATAGTATAGGTTCAAAGGCTTATACAAAGGGTGTAGTTGGTGAAATCTCTGGCATTCCAGTTATTAAAGTACCAACAAGTTATATTCCTACAAATTGCTATTTTGCTATATGGCACAATTCGGCAGTAGTTATGCCTCTAAGACCAAAGACAGCAAGAATACTCACTGAAAGCGAAAACATTGACGGAGCAATCTTACAGTTACATTATCGCTATGACGCATTTGTACTTGGCGCAAGGGCTACAGGTGTTTACGCTTGTGTATTAGCGGCTAACCAATGCGCAGCCCCAACAAACGTATATGAAAACACAGGCGATACAGTTACCGTAACAAGTTCTGCCGCTACTTCAATCTACTACACAACTGACGGTAGTGACCCTCGTTACTCTCCAACTCGCACACTTATTGCAAGTGGAGCAACATTTGTTATATCCGCTTCGTGCACGGTTAAATCTGTTGCATATAAGACTACAACAGGCTACTTCACATCCGACGTTACGACAACTGTTGTAACTTTTTCCTAGCATCACTTAGCAACCTCAACCAATTAATAAGTGATGCGCAGGCATTAACCGAAGCGGATTACACGGTTGGAAGTTGGGCGACATTAGTATCAGCTTTAAGTGCCGCAATTACGGTTAGCGAAAACATAAGTGCCACAGCAACGCAGATAGACCACGCATATGATACCTTGAACAATGCGAAAACGGCATTAGTACATAAATCTTAGATAATTTCATATCCTCCTTTTCCTCTTTCAAAGGGCGGTACTTTGAGTGCCGCCCAATCTTTTAAAGAAAGGTGACAAACCAATGACAGCACAGCAAATATTTAATAGAGTATTATCACTAATGATTTTGGATAGTACTGAAATAAATAATTATAAGACTAATTTTATTAATACTCTCAATATGATATTGGGAGAAAATTTCGATAGAAATAATGTATTAAGACAGTTTGCAGGACTTTCGGTCTTGACGGAAATACCGACCATTACCACACTTACCGATGTTGTGGATTACGATAAACGATTTACAAGTTTTATATTACCCTATGGCATTGCCGGTCAATTATTAATTGATGATAACACTTCGCTATCTACTCAATATCTTAATAAATACGAATACGAACGTGAAAATATTAAGCTTGCACAGTTTGAAGAAATTACAGATGAATATTCCGATACTTCTAGCGAGGTGGTTTAATGTTTACGCATAAACCCATTGCACAAGCACCCACAAAGACGTTTATACTGAAAGACTTTAGAGGCTTGGACTATTCGCACGCCGAAACGGAAATAGACGTTAGACGTTCTCCCGACAGTTTAAATACTATAGCTGGTGATGTCTTGGGAGAGATAGTCAAGCGCCCTGCTGATATTATCGTGTATCACAATACCGATATGGATAATGGTGAAGATTTTACTGCAAATGTTACCTGGGTACAACAATATAAAGCTGATTATGGTTCAACCGGCAGTATAATTCCTTATAACAAAGTTTTATATGCGATAGCTTATGAATATAATGTTGGTCCATATACATATATATATTCTGCGGATATTTCTAACGGAGAATTAATCAATAAACATTTTGAATATCAAATTAAACATTATGCTATTAATAAAATAAATTCGTTTATGTGTGACGGTAAATTATATATTTTAACTGGCGTTGAATATCTAACCTACAATCCTATTAATGGAATTACAAAGGTAATTAACAATCCATATATCCCAGTTATCGAAATACATTGTGACCCTACAACTGGAGCGGGAAAATATTATCCGTATGGATTAAATATTTTAACTGATAGTAGAAAAAAAACATACTCAACAATAAGTAGTGTTTTGGTATATTATGTAGATAAATCTTGCCAAAACGTAACAAGTGTTATGTATAATGATGGTACTGGATATGTGGAATTATTTGGTGCAAGCAGTGGACATATTGCAACTTATGATAACGTTACAAAACAAGTATCAATTTCAGGTTCTATGGGTTCAATGGTAAATAGTGAAAATGATAATCTTGAAATTACTTGGGACACACAAATAACTATTGATACTTCTATAATCGAAAACTGTACTTTTTATGCTATGTATGGATTAGGAAATGACACTAGATATTTCTTTAGCGGAAATCCGACTTATCCCAATATGGACTGGAACAGCGGATTAGAAGACCCTACATATTTTCCCCAAACTGGATACACAAAGATAGGCAATGCAGATAATCCGATTATGGGATACTTTAAGTCTAATGGTCAATTAATCGTTATTAAAAAAACCAATATCTATGACAATACAATTTATATTCGCAATGCTTCATTGCAAGATGTTACCTATGAAGATGGCACAACCGATAAAAATACCCCTGTATTTAGTGTTGTAGAGGGTATTAAGGGTATTGGAGCAATCAGCAAGGGCGTGTTCAATACAATATTGGACAAGCCTATATTTCTATCCGATTTAGGCGTTAAATCTGTTATTAGCAATGCAATTACACAAGTGCGAAGTTTACAGGACAAAAGCCAATTAATTGACCCAGTTTTAGCGTCAAATACCACATTAATGACTAATGCTTTTGCAATAACACTACACAATTTCCTATATTTGTGTATTGGTAATGATATTTATGTAGCCGATGGACGTCAAGAAAGTGCAGACGGTTACGAATGGTATAGATGGACTGATTTTATTGATACACCAACATCGTTCGCTATTGTTGATAATGAATTATGGTTTACTACAGCACATTCTATCTGCAAGTTTAAAATGCTAGAAACTACAAGCGATAAGTGGAATGAAAATGATAATCCTATTTCTGCATACTGGAAAATACCTAAATTAACCTTTGGAAATTTCTTGATTATGAAAAACATCAAGAAAAAAGGCATTGGATTATTAATGATGCAACACGAAAAATCAAGTGTCCAAGTGTATTATAAGCGTAATTCGGAAGATGAAATTGATGTAGGAAATTTTGTTTATGATGGTAACGGATTAGATTCACAAGCATCAATACCAATAAATCTAGGTAAAAACATTAATGATGTAGTACTTTTCCAAATGAAAATAGAAAACAATCAGTTGAACGAAGACTTAGGGCTTATAGCAATAGAAATCTCGTATGAAGTTAAAGGATATTCAAGGGGGGTAGTCGAATGAGCATAACAATACAAACACTAGATGTTACACTAAACACTACTACTAGAAAATTAACTGTTCCACAGGGCAATATATATGTGGGCGATTCTAATAGCACAAACATAGTATTAACCATTTCGACTGACTATGCAAGTGCCAAATGGTATTTTGAGTATCAACTAAATAAAAATGATGCAGTAATTTCTCCGTTATTAACAGTTGTAACTACTACCATTGACACAGATACCATACATACGATTACTGTTCCTATTGATAGCAATATGACTGCTGAAAACGGAAGACTTAACATATCTTTTAGGGCATATCAGTCTACAGGTGAACTACTAATACATACATCAAGCGAACCATTACAGATTAAATATACTTTAAATGCCGATACTACCGCAGGAACGAATAATCCTAACTTTATTGAAAATGCACAGGCGATTCTTGACGAAGTTGTTACTGGATTGCCTTTAAAAGTTGACAAAATAGACGGATATTCGCTCATTGCTGATACTAGTATTACTAGACTTGCTAATACAAGTGGCACAAATACTGGTGACCAAGATTTAAGTGGTAAAGCTGATTTAGTAGGTGGCGTTGTTCCCTCTACTCAACTTCCTGCCTATGTTGATGACGTGTTAGAATATGCGAATTTCGCTGCTTTCCCTACAACAGGCGAAACAGGAAAGATATACGTTACTCTTGACACTAACTTAACTTATCGTTGGAGTGGCACGGTTTACACTGAAATATCAAAGTCAATAGCTTTAGGCGAGAGCTCCTCAACCGCATATCGTGGTGACAGAGGCAAAATAGCCTATGATTATAGTCAATTAACTGATAAGGTGGCTAGAGATGCCAATGATAATGTTAGTATTAACAACACATTGGATGGATTTCAAATAATAACATCTTCTTCAACACATATAAATCTTACTGTTACAAGCCCATTTCAAACTTTTATAATAGGTACATATTCGCAATATGTATATTTGCCTTTGACTTCTACACTTTCATTAGGACAACAGTATTTTGTTGGTAATAAAACTAATAAAAATATAGTTATTTATCCTAATACCGGTGGGACTATAACCATTTTAAGACCAAATGAACAAGCTACATTCACTTGCATATCACTAAGTGCTAATGATATCACAGCGTGGGACACAAAGGCTACACGAGCGACTACAGACGGGATAACAGAGGGTATATACAATCTGTTCTATACGGATGATAGAGTAAACGCTCTTGTTGGATTAGATATATCGTCACGAGAACCAAGTATAAATAAAGTTAATGATTTTACTATAAAAGATAGTGCGCATTTCCCTACAACGTATGCAGTAGATACTTATATTAGCAGATTTTTAGCAGGACTATCAACAGCATTTGAACCACAAGTAACAGGAAAGCATTTATCTGCTAATGATTTTACTGACTTATTGAAGGTTAAACTTGACGCAATCGCAAGCGGAGCAACTGCATATACTGACCAATTAGCAGTAAACGCAAATGCAAATTATATTGCAAGGCGAGGCGGTTTAGTCGCAATTCACACCACAAATGGAACAGAAACATCATTCACAATTAGCGGTTTAGATTTACTTGGTGATGGTGAATACATCATTACTTTTGTGGGCGTAAATTCAGCAGGAAAAAATATAAATATGTTCATTAACGGAGACACAACAACTACCGATTATCAAACTGCCATCAATGGCGGTAATATGGCAGATGGCGCATTGGCATTTTTAGTAGGTTCTGACAATGCTTATTCAACTATCAGTATGAGTATGTCTGTTGCAAATACAAAACCGATAGCTATTTGCCCATATGCACAAGTTTTAACAGGTGGTGCAACTGTATACTCCACAAGGGTTTGGGAAAAGAAAGCTACGGCAACTAATGTTACAAGTATTACATTTGCAACAAGTGATGGTTCAGCCTTTACATCAAATCAAGTTTGCAGAGTTTATAAGAGAGGTGTTTTATAATGGCGTATAAAAGTATAGACGAATTATATGATGGTGAACAATCTAAAATTAATAGTCAGTATGATAACGGATTAAGTGCGATTGAATCACAGTCAGCACTTGACGCCGCTAAGGCAAAACAAGATACTCTTGATATTGCCAACAAAGCCTATACAACATCTAAAATTAATCAAGTGGGCAATAATGAGGCACTGGCAAGTATGGGGTTATCTGGGGCATTATATCAAGCCCCAACAAGTGGATATTCGGAAAATTCAAGAGTACAGCAAGATATTGCTATGAATAATAATATTCAATCCGCAGATAGACAAGGGCAACAACAGTTAGATGCTCTTGACGCAGCAAAGAAAGCACAAATTGCTACACTACAAGCTAATAGAGATACAAACCAATCGGCTCTTGACAAGAATGTGTTTGATTATAATGCTACACAACAAGCAAATGCACTGGCAACAGAGCAAGCAAACGCAAAAGATTCAATATCTGCAAAACAATCTGCTGATGAAAGTTATCGGACAACACTTGCTGGACTAACTTATGCTTCGGCAACAAATCCAAGTCCAATGAGCGTTGCAGATGCAGTTAATTATTTAGATAGTTTAGGATATACAAGACCAGATAATTTAAAGGCATTGCCAAGTGTTCAATATGTTGCACCTACTGTTACAACTCCAAATACTACAGACCTTCCACAAATTAATGCTGTTCTTGGTGGTTCTCCTTATAATATCCCCGTTGCTAATGCTCCCCATGGCACAACAATAAATAAAAATGCAACAAGTAAAAATGTTACTGATAATATGCCCGGAGATACTCCGTCTAAACTTGCATATTTAAGCGATATGATGTGGGCAGTAAACCAAAAGAACGCTGGAGCAGGTGGTTATGGCAATGTAAATATAAGTTATGACCAAATAAAACAAATATTAAAAGACGAATATAATAAGGGAAACATAAGCCAACAAGATATTAATGCATTAGGTGCTTTAAATGGTTGGGATTAATAAAAGGAGATTAACTTATGAGTTTTTTTGATAGTGTTATGAAATCTTCCGCTACTCCCCAAGTTCCAACAGCAACAACTTCACCAAAATCTTCGTTTTTTGACAGCGTTATAAACACGCCTATATCTGCGCCTACGCCCAAAACTAAAGCATCAACTATACTTCCGATTAAAACTAGTCTTACTCCAAGTATTAAGCCTGTTATTGCTACGCCACAAGTATCTACTATTCAAAAGATAAATAATAGTCCAAAGCCATCCAGTTCGCTTCCAAAAATACAAAGTATTGATTATGCAACAAATAAAGCAGCTTATGAAGTAGATAAAACTAATAAAATAAACGATTTAAACGCTAAAGCAGATACTGTTGCACAAACTATGTTTCCAATGCTTTCCGTACAGGATGCTAGAAACAAAATAGATACTGGAAACTTGGGAAGTGTTGCTAAAGATTATAACGATATTAAGTGGGCAATTACAGTTTTACAAAAAGAGAAATTCAACCAAGATTATGATTATACAGGTGGTAAAGGTTATGCGGAAGCAGCCAAGCAAGGATTAGAAAGTGCAGCAGGAGGAATACAAGCGGTATTAGGTCAAAAGAACTCTTACCAAATCACTCAACCACAAAGCCAAGAAACTGTTGCCTACCAAGCTGAAAACGCAAGAGCAAATGGCTTGCGTAAAGTGGGATTAGATTTAACTAATGGTGCTGCAAATATGTTACCAAGTATAGTATTAGGAGGCGTTACTGGTGGTGCAGGTCTTGTAGAATATGCTGCACAGGCTGGTGGTTCGGCATATATAGATGGTTTAAATAACGGTATGACAGAAGAACAAGCAAAAACTTATGGCGTACTTGACGGCGCAATAACTGCTGCAACTATGAAACTAGCGGGTGGATTTGACATATTGGGAGGGTCTACTTTAAGTAAAGGCGTTTCTAAACTTGTTACTCCCAATTTAGAGAAAGCAACAACTGATGCTATCACTAAAAACGCAAGCGAAGCTGTTGCTAAAATAGCCACTTCCGCAGCAGGACAAATAGCAGTAAAACATATTACGAATATGGCAGGGCAAGGCTCTGTAATGTATTTACAGAATATTTTAAATCCTGTATTACAAAACATAGCAAAAGGCGACCCTCTTTTAAAAAATGCTAAATTATATTCTAAAGAAGCATTATATTCTGCATTTTTAGGTGCATTACAGGCAGTTGGAACAAACATCGTAACTGGTGGAATAGGAAAAATAGCAACCTCTGAAACAAAATCAGTGTTGCCAAACGTACAGGATAATGCCCCCGCCACCGATTTAAACACTCTCAAAACGGCTATAAAACCCACAGTTGACGCAGGTAATACAAATGTTCCGCTAAATACACAAGAGGGCTTAAAAGGCTTAGAAGATGGCACAATTAAACCAATATCACAAGTTAATCCAAGTGCTGATGCCAACAAAATCGTTAATAATTCTGATACGTTAAAATCGGTACAGACTGATGAAATTAAAAAAATAGAAAAACTTCCGCTTACAAGAGATTCCCTTCGAGAAATTTATAGTAATCTTAATCCTAAAAAATGGAAGATTGCTGTTGTTAAGGCTAACGATTGGATAAGTGTACGCAGAAACGCACAAGCTGCATCTATACCAATTAAAAATCTTGCCGATGTTGGTAAATTGCTATGCAAAAAGCTAACTACTGACGAAAAATTAAACTTTGGAAAAGCTGTTGAGGGTACATATCCAATTAAAACTAAAGCATTGCAAGATGCAGTAGACACTTATCGTCTAATGGCTGATTTAACACACGCTACAAGTCAATCTCTTGGTGGCGTTACCGCTTATAATAAGAATTATTATCATAGAAATTGGGATTTATCTGACCCTGAAATGGCTAAAAAGTTTGAAACTATTGCGAATAAAGGTGGTTGGTATAAAGACCCCGAAAAATTCAAAGGTGTAAATTGGCAATCGCAAGTTTTTAAAACTGTTTCGGAGGGTGAAGAAGCAGGTTTTAAACTTAAAAATGTTGGCGACCCTGCGCAAGAATTTATAGATTATGGAAATTCTGCTAGTTATGAATTGAAGAAACAAGCAATTAGAAAAGGTATAAGTGAAGCTGACGCAGGAAACGCTGATAAAACGCAGGTATTTAATTTAGGTAATGGCGAGAGCGTCAAAGTATCTGAACAGGCAATGAAAGGTCTTAAAGGTTTATCAGATTATAAACCATCCAATAATATTTTATTAAAAACATATCGTGGAATTAACAAGGGGACTAAGCAAACCTTACTTGGATTAACACAATTTCATCCGCTTAATGTTGGATTATTGAGAGCAGGCGCAACAATGGTTGCAGAAGGTCACCCAATATTAGCGGCAAAGGGCATTTCCAATATGTTTCTTGCGCAATTATCGCCTAAATTTAACGCTAAACTGAGAATAAGTGCTGCTAATGACGGATTGTATGAATTGGCTGCTAAATTGGGGATGCCTTATGGTTCTTCTGATTTTGACGCAAAGGGAATTTCAAATCTTGCACACGGTGCAATCTTTGGGAAAGCTATGCCTGCAATTCAAGACCAATTAGTGCGAGCATTTAAAACGGACCTGGATGCTAAAGGATTATCTTATGATAGTCCTGAAGCATTAAAATTAGGTATTGTTGGTAATAAAATACTTGGATATGTCAATACTGAAGTGCAAAATTTAAACCCACAAGTGCAGAAAGGTCTTTCCGATATAGCTTTTGCGCCACAGTTTTTACGTTCGGGTTTAGAATTATTCAAAGATGCCGCCACAAAGGGCGGATTAGCAGGAAGTTATGCAAGACGCTCAATCGCTTCTAATATTATTGCAACAACTTTGCTAATTGCAGGTGTTGGTGCTTTAGTAGGTCAAAAATCCGATAATATAATTGATACATTATTAAGAGCCATTGTAGACCCTGCAATTCCTACGCCAGTTAAGGATAGCAATGGAAATAATATTAAATTCCGTACTCCTGCAACATTAACATCAGTTGTTTGTAAATTGTTAGGCATAACATTAATTAGAAATACTAACGGAAGATTAGCAGTAAATTGGAACGTTTCCGATGTTCCTAGTACAGTTGCTGACTTTATGCGTTCGCATTTAGCAATATTACCTGCTTCTTTTCTTAAAATCGCAACAAATACTAATTATGCAGGGAAGCCTATGTATGACCCTAATGCTGATTTAGGAACAAAAGTAGCACAGTCTGCTACAACCTTAGGCACAGGATTGCTTCCTATTGGTTTGCAAAACTTAGCATATACTGACACTTTTAAAAATCTAATGCCTAAACCGATTAAACAAGTATTGGATGCTGGTTCTCCAAGTTCAAACCCAATAAGCAAGTCGTTATTGAGTGCCATTGGTGCTACTGAATCAACTGATAAAACTGTTGGAAAAGGCTTATCTACAACTAGATATTTCGCCGCTGTTGATGAAGCTAAACAAGGGCTTAATAGTCAAGGTACAAATGTTATTGCTAATTACTTTGGCAGCAAGAAAAATCCTGTTACTGGTGTTTATGATGTGTTGCCTAGTATATGGGATAGTACCGCAAAAGCAAGAAACATTCTGCAAAATTCTACTCCTAATGCTAACGGTAAAGATGTCTTGGATAACATTATAACAATGAATAAAACACTAAAATCAGAAGGTGAAGCGGTTGACCCATTATGGTTGCAATCAAGAGATGTTATTGTAAAGGCATTACAATATCAAGCAATGGATACTGGTGCAGAAAAAACAGTTTGGTACGATAATAATAAATCGTGGTATCAACCTTTAAGCGATTTACGGAATACTTTCTTTGGTAACCTTCCGGCAGGCGACCCAAATAAACCAGTTGAGCCAATTCAATATCCCGAAGCAACTCCTCAAACCCAAAAACTGCTAGACCAATATTATCTATTGCCGAGTACAACCGCAAAACATACTTTCTCAACATTACATCCTGAATTAAAAGCACAACTGGATAAAATCGAAGCATATACGAATGCAGTTAGAATTGCAAAAGGGCAAGAACCATATACCGCAAAGAATCCAACTTCAAGTAAAAGTTCGCCATTTGGGAAAATTCCCACACCACCTAAATTCAACCCTTAATTGGGTAGAATATAATAAAAATTAAGGAGAAAGATTATGAAAAAGTTTCTAAAGGACATGGCAGAAAGAGCAATTAAAACTGCCGCGCAGACCGCCCTTGCGGCTATAGGTACAACTGCCACGCTGGGTGGCGTAAATTGGGAGATAGTTGGCTCAACGGTTGCAATCGCAACAATTTTATCAGTGTTATCTTCAATCGCAAGTCGTCAAATTGGCGATGGCAATTCTGCTAGTTTAGTAAATTAAGCTATAAGGTGATATTATGGATAAAACAAATATAGGACTGGTTGAATACGCCAAAGCGCATTTGGGCGCACCATACTGGAATGGCACGTTCGGGCAAATTGCGACACAGGCAATTTTAGACTACAACACTGCTCGCCTGCCTGATATGTACACGCCCGAACGCAGAGCGAAATATATATCACAGTTTGGCAAGCAAGTTTTTGATTGTATTGGACTTATAAAGGGTTATTTATGGTCTGATAGCATTACAGGAGTGCCAAAATATGCATCAAACGGCGTTCCTGACGTGAATGCGGGCGGTATGCGCAGTTTGTGCATCGAGAGTGGAGCAATGTCAAGTATGCCAGAAATTGCAGGCATATTGGTTTTTGTGGCAGACCACCACGTTGGCATTTATATTGGCGGCGGTCAAGTTGTTGAGGCAAGAGGTTTTGCGGATGGCGTTATACAAACTAACGTAAAAAATGGCTCGTGGGATGGATGGGGAAAATGCCCATTTATAACCTATATAAATAATAATGAGGTGAATACAATGACAGATTATACAGTAGTAAAACAAACAAAACTGCACACAAGGCAAGATGTAAATTCATCTTATGTTTTGATGGAGGCAGGCAGCGTTATTGGGATTAGTGAATTGTCCTCAAATAATTTATGGGGAAAAACTACATACGGCGCCGCAACTGGCTGGACTGATATGGACACACAGTATTTGCAAAAGGTAGTGACATCCGCACCTATTCCATCAATAGAAACAGTACCAAAGTCACAATATGATGCAGTTGTTTTACAATTACAAGTTGCAAACGCTAAAATTGAAAAGATAAAGCAAGATTTATCATAAAAATTAACAAAAGATGAGGGCAAAAAGATGACGACAGAAACTGTTTACGTTTTAGTATCAATATTAGTAGGAATTCTTTCAATTTCAGGTTTTTTAATTGGAAGATATACAGCTATCTATAATAAAGGTGTAGAAGCAGGGGAGTTTCGCATAAAATTTGGGGAAGTGCAATCAACATTAAAAACATCATTAGAAAACCAAGATGACATAAAAAAACAAAACTTAGTAGTGATTACTGGATTGCACGAATTAACAGGCAGAGTAAATACGCTTGAAGCTACGACATCAGAACACAGTAAAATAATTAACGAGCTTATGGACAAGAATTGTTTGGATAAAAAAAGACCTGGAGTTAAAAAAGTAATCAATCAGTAATAAAAATAAAACCGCCAAATTAATGGCGGCTTTTGTTTAACTACATTATTCCTCTTAAATTGCTTTCCATTTCCTTTGTTCCGCTATTGCATTGCCCATTACAAAATATCTTTCCGCTTCCTCTGCCTAAATACCAACAGCAATTCATACAATCTTTTGGCTTTTCCTCAACTACTTTATTTGTAATTTGAATAATTCTCCGATGTTTGTCAAGAATTTCTTTTGGTACTGGAATTTTTAAAAAAGCAGCAACCATTTTATTAACATCAAATATTTTATATGTATATTCTTTTGTTACACTATCGTATTCAACATTATACTGCAATCCACACTTACGTTTTAAGTGCATAAATAGTTTATTAGTGCATTGTAATTCTTTGCAGATTTCTCTTGCGTTTGCCTTTTCCTTATCTAAATAAATAAATTTATACGGATACCGAGTTTTATTTTGTATAGGATTATCTGTTATCAGTTTAGTAACTTCTTCAACATTGTATAAATAGCGTTGGTTTTTTCCACTCCCTTTTCTCGCCTGTAAATTACTGTTTTTAACCTTAGTAGTTAAAGTCATATAGCACATATTTAATAATTTTGCTATCTTAGGAAGTGTCAGATATTCATTTGTATTTTCCATTCATTTTCCCCTTTCTTTTTTTAAGGCTCTAGCAACGGATATAACGCATTGTATTTTTATTCCCTTATAAGTATCCACCCAATGCGCTATAATCCGTTACGCAAGCCAACACAGTGATTAGATTGGCACTAGTACGTGTTCCTTAATTGCTTTTCTTTGTACTTCGTGCATTTTTGATTTTTAGTATCATAAATTGCACCAATACAACCGTTTATAACTTTGCAATTTTCGCAGTTTAGACAATTATGGATTCCCTTATTTTCATATACTTCTAATTTGCGAACCAGTTCAATATTGTTATCAATTAATTTATTAATCGTAATCCGTTGATGCTCAACTTTGTTCATTAGGTTTTCATATGTATTCCTTGATATTTTTAGCATTTCATTACCGCTTGGGCAAGGCTTATGCACTTCGTAATATTCTTCGTCAATGGATAATATTTCGTGTGATGTTTTCGCAATATACATAATTTCTCCTTTCATATGTATAAAATTATTGACTTTCTTGCATTATTTATAGGGCTTATGTGCAAGAATATACACTTTTTCGTACGTGTTTTATTACAATCTAACCTTATACGACCAAGTAACGCCAAATTCAGGATGCGTTCCTCGTATCCATTGAGTAGGCTGTATTGTCTTACCCATCATTTTTAGTCCTAAAATGCTGCTACCTGTCCAACAGCCATTAATTGAAATAAATCCTCCGCCCATCAAGGGCAATTCTGCTGCTGTATGAAAATGCGCAAGATGTGCATAATCAAATTCTTCGCCAATAGTTTCAAGCATTTCCTTATAATTACTCTTTGCCCTATCTATTCCGTAAAACGGTATTCCTGCCCAACCCTTAATATCGTCACCGTGTACTAACAAATGCTTTTTCCCTTGGATTTCCTTGATAAACCACCACGACAAAGGAACATTAAACTTAATTCTGTCATAATTTTGCAGTTTAGTTTCTATGTACTTATACATAATCAAGTCCCAGTTTACCCAGTGAGGATTTTCTCCCTTTAAGCCAATTCTTCCGTGATTTCCGCCAACACAACTTATTTCTATTTCTTTAAAGACGTTAAGCAATTCGATATATAATTTTGAAAGTAAATCTCCTAGTTTGAAGCATTGGTTATATGCGTCTTGGTCTACCTGTTGTGCTTGTCCTAAAAAGATGCCCATACCCTCAACCATATCACCTAAGCAAAAAATATGCAGCTTTTTAATTGGGGCAATTTCCATATGTCTTCTGCAAATTGATGTTACTGAAATTAAAAACCTCGCAATTTGTCGCTCAAGTATCTCAAAGTTGTATTCGTTTAATCCACCGGTAGTTTCTAATAATATTTTTGTTCCAGCTTGAATGTCTGAAATATCTAAGATTACTTCTTCTTCCGATGCAGACTTCCGATGCGGAATATTCAAAGGTTCAATTTCTATCTTTTGCTGTACTGCAACCGCTGAAACAATCTTATCTAAAAGAATTTCTGTTAATGCTTTTGTGCGGACAATCTCTTTTTCAATGCGTTTTTCATTATCCGCAATAATCTTTCTTTTTTGTTCGGCGATTAATTCTTTTTCTGTCTTAGGTAAGACCTCTACTTTTTCAAGAACTTTATTGTGGTTACCCTTACTATAATCTAATACCGCCCTTTGAATTTCACCAGTTTTTTCACAAATATTTAACCATCTTTGCACTGTTGTTCTCGGAACATCCAACATCATTGCGATTGCCTTATGTCCATATGTAGGATTTTTAATTCTAATTTCTTTCGCTTGCGCTAACCAAACAGGCTCTTTCATTCATAATCCTCCTATTTCATTAAATCGCCATTCACCATTAATGACTTGTCCAATTCTTCTTCCTGCTCTATGATTAAGTTTTCTCGCATTTTTGCCCTAATACCCTTACACTCGCAATCAATTTTAATAACTTCCGTGCCTTGAATGACTGCAACCACTTGCTTGTTTTTGCAGATAGGGCAATTATACTCTATTGTTTTAATCCGCTTTTTGTTGAACTTTTCAGCATTTTCGTATAGTTCAATTTGTTTTTCGTTCATATTTATCTCCTTTCAAATTTTAAATAATTCTTCTAATTCTAGTCGGTAGCTTGTCCGTTTTTTTATTATCACTATTTCTGTTCCATATTCCTTGCACCAATCAATAGAAATAGACTTCCGTGTACCACCGTCAATAAATAACTGTATTTCTTGAATATGTACCCAATAACACTTTTCAATATCTCTAAAATTGATTATTAATCCTGCGTTAATTCCTTTAAACATACTCGCTTTTAATAATTCAGTTATCTGATTTTGCCTAATGGCAGAAAGTGGAATTGACTTGCCTTTATGCGTTTTTAATTCTATAAACCATAGAAATTTAGTTTGAGAATTAAAGACTAGACAATCACACATATTTGAGGCTTGAAACCTTACATTGTCACTCTCTCCACCAAATGAAGCTGTGCCATCTTTGAATCTGTAATAAAAGCAATATGGCGGGATGCTGTCTTTAACCTCTTTTTCAAAGCGTTTTCCGTTATTAATCATCTTCCCCCTCCGTTTCTTTCAGTTTCTGCTCGGCTTCGGCTTTAGTGAGAAAGATGGTTTTACCTATTTTGCTTTCCATCCACGCACCTTTGCAATCAACGATAAAAACACCATTTATGTTCTTTTGTATTCTCCTAATTCTGCTTTCAATAACACCTTGTACAGGATATATGTGATATAGAAAATCCCCAACCTTACAAGGTAACACCACACATCTCCCGTCTCTCTCCGCCTCACAAATCTGCTCTAGGCGGTCAAGGGGAATGTCTTTGATAATATCATTCAAGTAATTGTGATATATACTGACTATTGAACCTTGCTTTGGGCAATTCGATAACATAAACACGCAATCCTTATCGTGCTTACAGTTATTTTCGCAATCTAAATACTCGGCTCTGCTTTCCTCAATCGTTCTCATTTGTTTGCTCCTTTCCCATCTTCGCCCCACAATGACAGTACGGAAACTTTTCTTGTGGGTTTTTACTATTTGCTATAATCGTTCTGCAACATTTCGTACAGATATACTTGGTCTTAGTCGCATAGCTAGTAACTATTGCCCATTTTCCACGCACTACCTCGACCAACTTTCCATCACGCACTTGCTTTAATACAAACAATGCAAATTCATTGTGCTTTTCTGCTTCAAAACTTTCTTCCATAAACTTTGTTTCAAAATACTCTATCGCCCTATCAAGTTCGCTCTTTTCAATCTCGCTCATTCTGATTGCTCCTTTCTGTTATTCCAAGCTGTGATGGCTTGTTGTTTAGTTTTATAATAGAAAGTTATAACACCGCACCCACTACAACCAACCCAATATTCTGGGACTATCCTCTTTCCAATGTGATATTTATAGTTGCAAAATTCAGCCTCACCACCGCAGAATGGGCACTTCTTCAGTTCGCTCATTTTGTTACCTCGCTTTCTAGTTTAGTAATTGCTTCCCTGTAATAAATAATATCTTCTGCTATATTTCTTTTTTGCAATTCTAGTAGTTCGGGATATTCAGTTGCCCAACCATCAAAGTTTTCAACCCTAGACAATTGCTCTTTTAAATATTCCAATCTCGCATTATTCATTGTTTTTTTATCAAACCTACCGCAACAATTACAACCTACGCAGATTTCACCATAAGACCACCCTGTCGCATAGCAATTATCTAATGCACTTTCGTCAACATAAATTTGTTTCATCCCTCTACCTCCTTAATTCTCTGTCCGCAGTTGGGACAGTAATTTACAGGCACTTCTATATCAATAAAATCGTCTGGTTTTACCTGCGTAAAACAATTTGCAGAAATTCTTCTTATTGAATTTGGCGAGTGCCTTTCGTGAATTTCACAACAATACTCGCATTTACTATTCGCCACCTCAACCGCCTCCTGCTTTTCTAGCGCGGAGAGGGCGAGCTGCGTTGCTTCTAGCCTATTTTTTACATATTCCAACCTTGATTTTATTACATTTCCGTTTCTCAAGTCATAATTTAAACAGTGTGCTTCGTCGCTAAAATACCCTATCACATCCTTAATATCCATAAAATCACTCCTCCTTATAAACTTCAATCATCCCAGTACAAATACTCTGCTCAGAAAACACGTCATCCTTATCCATCAGCCATACCGTCCCATTATCACAAATTACCTTGCACTTTCGCTCCTGCTTGGTCAAATATACTTTTACTGTCACCTGTTGCCAGTCCATTTTGAGTAGGTCGGGCAGGGTTAGTTTTTTAAGGTTTTTCATAGGTTATCTCCTTTGGTTAGCCATTTATTATAAATCTCTATTGCAATCCTTTTTGTCATAATGGGTGGTACGCTCATTCCACAAATATAACTGATTGTGCTATATGCATTTGCCATAACATAAAGAATATCGCCTACTTGGTATGGTGGCTTTATCTCCCAATGTGAACAATCATCTACATCAGTTTGCACATCTAAAAAGAATTTTCCGAAATCATCGCCATAAACATCAGACAAATCCCATTCCATTATGCTCTTAGGTTGACCCTTTTTGTCTCCGCTAAAATGCTGACCGTGAAAGTATGTAGGTGCTTGCTTTACAACTCTCCTAGTAACCGTCTTTCTGCCCTCTAAAATTGCCTTTACCATTTCTGTATTAAATAATATCGGTTTCATTTCGTACCTCCTGTAAATTTTGTTATAATGTTTCTCTAAACTCCCAATCGGGGTAATTCTGTTTAAACAGCTTCCGCTTGATAATATATATTTGATATTGTCGATAACGCAGGGCAGATTGTGAAATTTAGTTTGTTTTATACCAAATCCTCCAAAGAATCTAAATCAGTGTAAACGCCGGCAAAATCAATATCCGTGTGCTTGTCATAAATATGAGCATTTACTTGCTTGATTTGCGGCGATTGGTTTCCGCATTTGTTTTCAGTTAATACATCTTCCCATCCCTTAGCATTAAGCCAACTTGACGCAAGTGGGGTAAATTCGCCTGTGTAAAAACGCTTATCTTTTTGTAATGAGTTCTCAAGCCCTTGCAATATGATTTTTAAAGTTTCATCGGTTGGCTTGATTTTAGCAAAGGCTTTAAGTGCATACTGTTTGCTTTGCTTTCGTGGGTACTTTTCCCAAAAGCTAATAAATAGTTTCTCAATATTTTTTCTATCGTTTACCGAAGGTGAACAAGTAATATCTATACTAACCTTATCTAACTCTATACTATCCTTACCTAACCTAACCTGTGTATCCATTTGGTATCCAGTTGGTATACCAATGGTGTACTCTCGATTTTCATCCTCCGTTAAAAGTGCTTTTTCGGTCTTATATTGAGTTTCCTTGTACCTGTCATTACGAATATAGTTATGTATTTTCCAATGCCTAATTACACATACTCCACTTTGAAATGGGATTATAAACTGTTTTGCTAAAAGTAATTCCATATCATTTTTATTAGCACCAACCATTTTAGAAATACTATTGGGAGAATTTATAAACCCATCATCATCTGCCCTCATACATAAATGAAAATATAAGTTTTGTGTGCTAGTTGGCATATCAAGGAATGTATCGCTGTCTATTATTATTTTAGAAAACATTCTACGCTCTGCCATTTTTTACCCCCTCTTAATGCGTTCTAATTCGCTCTGCTCAACTAAGGCTAATATCTTATTTTTTCTATCTATATTATAAAAAGATTGTGACGGATACCATTCACTAAAAAGTTTGTTTTGTTTGCTTGAATTACAACTTCTGCAGGCGGTTATGATATTCCCAAAATAATAGCCTCCATTTTTAGTCACAGGTAAAAAATGTTCCTGCTCTAATGGCTTATTTTTTTGATACCATTCCCTATTTTTAACAAGAAGAATATCTCTGTTTTTTTCCCTATAGGCGTTGCTGTAACCTGCGTATAAATCTTTTTTATTCAAACTACGTTCTTTAGAATTAGAAATTTCAATCAACCCCCAGTACATTTTTTAATTTCTGCAAGTTTTCTTCATTAGGCTTAGAAATCTCTGCTTCCCATAATCGTATTGACACTACTGACACATTACAAGCCTTAGCCAAATCAAACTGCGTCAAGCCCTGTTCTTTTCTCATTTTCTTTAATTCAAACAAACATTTTCACCTCTTTTCTTATTTTTATTACTACTATAATTATATCACAAAATTAGCACAAACACAATATAGGGTATATGCACCTTTATAATATACTATATGTGGTAGTTAAAATGGTACTTCTTCATCCGTGACCGTTTGCAAAGTTTCAGCAACACTTGAAACTTCATTTACACCAACTTCCTTTGCGTTGGTTCTAATGTCCGCAAATATCGTATATCCTATTTTTCCGTTATATTCTGTACGCTCAATACTCGTTATGCGCTCAAGCTGCACCTTATCCTTTGCCTGTAGAACATATTGACCATTTGTGACGATATTGTACCAACCGTTATTCTCCCAGTTTCCGTTTGCGTCTTTTTTGCTGTCGCTGATTGAAAAGAAAGTATAACCGTGTTCGCCTTTATCGCTCGTCTTTGGGTTGAAAATTGTATAGTCCCTATCAAGTTTAATCATTCTTATTTCTCCTTTTCAAACAATGCACAGACAGCATCGTAATCTTTTTGTTTAATGGTCTTAGTGCTTTCAAAACCGCCTGCAATTAAAGTTTGTCTAGCACTTTCTTTGGTAAATCCATTTTGTCCTGCAATAGCAAAAATACGCTGTGTCTGCTTTGGAGTAATAAACGCATCAGTATTATTAACTTCGGTAAAAGCCTTAGCATTTTCCATAAATTTAGTATCTTCAATATCTTGCGTAAACATATCGCTTGCGTTTGCGATAGATAATGCCAAGTCGACAACTGCTCTTTTTTTCGCTTTTTTTAACATTGAATTTGCAGTGTCATAAGGCGTAGTATTAAATCCATTTGACTTTTCATTTGTGTTTGCACAGCCTACACCTGCACGAAATACTCTGCCATCAGGGAAATATGCGATTGCTTTTACTTCATAGTAGAAATAACCTTTCTCGTGGTCTTTATGGCTGTCCATAAGCACCAAGTCAAACGGTATGCCATACAACATAAGTATCTTTTCCGCACCGCTCTTAAACAGCGTCGGACGGTCTGTAATGGGCGTTCCGTCTTTCTTACGGATTACGCCAAAGTCAACTTCTCGCACTAATTTAATACTAGGCTTGTCCCCTATTGCAAGTGTATAGTTGTTGCCTTTGGCTACAATGTCTGCCCTTTGTGGCTCGTAGATTATCACTTCATTACTCATTTTCAATTTTCTCCTTTTTGTTTTTCTTTTCGTAGATATATTTACAACAATCCCATAGCTTAAAATCGGGTAGACACTCTTTAAAAATATACGCATTAGGCTTTAATTGCAAATAAAAATATTTTTTGGCGATTATGCTTTTATTCAGCAATCCAATATCATATCCTGCCAACTGTGCAGATAGGCTTACCTTGTCAACACTTGCAGGAGTCTTAAAGTCTATCAAGTATATTTCATTGTTAATCTCGCACACTAAATCGCAAGTGCCTGCAAATCCTAAATTTTTCATAAACATTTGCAATTCTGAATACAGTACCTTTGGCTTATAGGTATTAAACCATTCAAGAAACGCACTCACATAGTCGGCACAATCGCCATCAATTTCCTCAATGTCAATGCCTAAACAAATTAACGAGCAATATTCGTGTACTCTTGTGCCTCTATCGGCAGCATAACGCAATATTTGTTCGGGCAATTTTGCTCTATCTGCACCTCCAATGCAATCGCAAATTTCAGTTACACTAGGCAGCTTCACACCATCACTTGTGTATTCGTGGAATTCCTCGTCAAAACTATTCATTTGCCCCCATCTCGCCTATTCAGCCATTCCATAAAGGTATAAATATCATCCAGGCAAAAGGCTTTCAGCTTGTCCTCAATCTGCATCCCTTTATAATCTTCGTCGCTATAAAATAGGTTTTGAGTGAATTCGTCAGAATTTATGTACTCCATACCAATTTCCATTGTATATTGCTCTTTCGCGTATTCTTCTTGGCAATCAATACAAATGTCATCTAAGTACAAGCTAAATTCATCAATATCCACATCAGTTAAACAGCGTTTACATTTTTTAGTTTCAATGTCTGCTTCAAATCGGTTATCATAATCAGTCGAAAAAGCATTGTTTTTAGCGTTTTCAATATCAAACTGCGTCATATTGCTCAACCTTGAGAATGTCCGAGATTAGAAGCCTTTCTCCGTCCTTAATTTTTTGAAAAAGATTTTCATTTATAAATGTAATCGTTTCGTTTACATTACAAGCCGATATTTCGTTTTGACCATAAAATGACCTCCGCAAATATGTTGCGCCCAATACTTGGCACGCCTTTGCAACCTCAATTTCTCTTGCTGTATAGGTGGTAATTTTAATGATTGATACATTGCCACAAAATAGCTGACGCAAAAGCGTATCCTTTAACGCGATGTCCCCCTCTATTCCATTTTTGGACAAAAAATATTTTTCACTTGAAGTTATATTTATATTATTAAAGGTTATATTAAATTTCTCTCCAATCTCAACCCCAAGCATCTTTGCAACCTCTGGCATATAATTTTTAGACATTTTATTTTCCTCCTTATTGATTACTTCAAATCGTTTTTGATTATACACTTGGTCAACGCCAATACTATCCCATTTTACAGACCAATCGCCATCGGCACGGTCTTTTAATACGATACCAAAGTCGCCAACGCATGGATAATAACTTTGGTTTATAGTCGTTGTGTCTGTATATCTAACCTTTTTTCCAACCAAATTCACATTATTTTGCTCACTAAAAACTTTCATTTTCTCTCTCCTTTTAATCTTTTATAATTTGAAATTCTTTGATTCTCGGATTCTTGATGTGCTGCCCAAACGCCTAAAATTGATAACACAAACAGAATCGCCATAAAAATAATCATCTGCAATTCTTTTGACATTTAAGCGTCCCCCTTTTCGTCTATTTGCTCAATGCTCTTGAGATTTATCCAACCTTTAATGCCATTATCCCAAGCCACAAATACCCCATTGAAACCCTTTTGAATAACTACGCCCTCCGTTCCAACTGGGGGATAAAACCTACTTTCAACCTTGTTAAGCGCAGCCTCAACCATTTTCACCCTAAACATAATGCTACACTCTGCACATTCTGCGTTCAGGAATTTTACCGCAAGCATTACTATTTACGTAATTGAAAAACGCTTGTTCTTGATAGTGCATATATTTTGCATTGCGCACCTCTGCAACAAATCCCTTAAATTGATTGTATTCCTCACACTTTCCGTGGCATTCAATATTTCTGTTATAACAACCATTACAAGGTGTCATCATTTCAAACACTCCCTTCACATTTTAAATCTTCTGCATTTACCCACGCCTCCAAGCGTTTTTTAACTATATATACTGATGTTCTTTTGTTGTTCTGCTTGTCCGCATTAATGAACGAACCGATTGGCAAACTACCGTTTTTCATCATTTCGCGAACTGCCAGAGGGGTTAACCCTAGTATTTTTGATGCTTCTGCTACGGTTAGAGTTTTAACTTGCTCCATAATTACTCTCCCTCATTATCCTTAAAGATTCTTAACAAATCGGCAGAATGTTTCGTTTCCAAAGTTGCCTTTGGTTACCTTCATCATTTCAGCAACCGTATATTTTTCTTGGATTTTTGATTGTGAATTGATAAATTGCTCTGTTCCAAATTTACAGGCTCCCGTAATAATGCGATATGCCGTTGCAGCCTCTTCAAGCGTTAAAATAGAAGATTTTGAAAGGTTTTTATACTGTTCTGCTCCTCTATCCGCTGCCATTTTAAAATTAAGGTCTTGCATTGCTTCTTTTAACGTTTCTCCGTGTGCGGATTGCGCCCCTTTACTTACTAAAAAACACGGTTCTAATTTGAGTTTTTTATTTTCTATCCCCAAGAATAAACGACCTTTGTATACTTCAATATCTGCATTAAAGTTTTTATGCCCGTCAACAACTATTAAATAACCGTCTGCACAAAGCGTTTTGTACGTTTCTTCCGTTTTGCGCTTTTTGATAGTGATAGCGGTTAACCCTGTGCAGCCATAGAGCGCACTGTTGCCTATATGGGTTACGCTGTCGGGAACGGTGATAGCGGTTAACCCTGTGCAGCCATAGAGCGCACTGTTGCCTATATGGGTTA
>Ga0118677_10002665_pt1 | contig 35389 bp, 33 predicted proteins | sample AliMusrvi5mmetaG_FD_86154 | JGI IMG/M metagenome (GOLD analysis project Ga0118677, IMG submission 86154)
GGGCTGGGTATTTGGGGGTGGGTTCTTCGATGCCAAGGCCAACAAGATCACATGCGATGATCCTAAGGTCCTCAAGGCTGTCGAATGGATGGTCAGTTATGGAAAAAAATATAACATCAAAAGCGTGAATGCCTTTGCGTCGGGATTTGGCAGTCGTGACCAGAACCCATTCTATACAGGTCAGATCGCTATGGTGTTTCTGCATATTTCACAGATAGATGATATCCGCCAGTATGCACCAAATCTGGATTACGGTCTGGGATTTATCCCTGCTCCTCCCGATGGAGAACAGAACTCTTCATGGGTAGGTGGTTGGTGTATGGGCATCCCCAAAGGTTCCAAGCATCCAAAGGAAGCCTGGGAGTTCATCCGCTGGTGCTGCAGAGACCCCAAGGGTACAACCTATGTCAGCAGGACTCAGGGACTCTTACCTGGCTATAAGAAGTCACCATATCTGGATGAAGTCCGTCACAAACCTGGTTACGACCAGTTCGTTAAGATTCTGGAAGAATGCAAGCACCAGCGTCCTGTAATGCCGGCACAGACTTTCTATATGGGTTCACTCACCCGTGCCGTTGACTATTCACTGTACGGCACCCTTACTTGTAAACAGGCACTGGACAATGCTGCTAAAGAAACGCAGACTGAGCTAAATCTCAGGCTTGCGGGTAGGTGATATATGAATAATCCGAAACAAACTCGTGTAGAACGCCACAACCTGAGAAATGGCCTGTTGTTTTGTTCACCAGTCATAGTGGGTCTGCTTGTATTTACACTATACCCAGTTCTGGCTTCGCTGTATTACAGCTTTTGTAACTATCCGATGTTGAAGCCAGCTGTGTGGGTCGGACTGTCTAACTACAAGACAATGTTCCACGACCCGGTGTTTTATAAATCTCTCTATAACACGGCTTACTATGCCGTGTTTGCAACTCCGATAGGTATAATAGTCGCTTTCCTGCTGGCTTTACTGTTGAACCAGAAGGTAAAAGGGATGGCGATGTTCCGGACTATGTTTTTCGTGCCATCGATTGTGCCTATGGTAGCCGGTTCAGTCCTGTGGCTGTGGCTTCTCAACCCCCAATATGGTCTGATCAATACAATTCTTCAGGCTATTCACGTGCCAAACCACCTGATACCCGGCTGGATGGCAGACCCTGTGTGGTCGAAACCAGCGCTTATTCTGATGAGCACGTGGGGTGTTGGAGGCTGGATGCTGATATATCTGGCTGGACTTCAGGATGTCCCGCAGGACCTTTATGAGGCGGCAGAGATAGATGGAGCCAGCGCCTTCCAGCGTATGAAGCATGTGACTATTCCTCTGATGAGCCCTCACCTGTTCTTCACATTGATTATGGGGTTCATCGGAGCTGCTCAGTATTTTACTCAGGCGTGGGTTATGACAATGGGAGGACCAGTGGATTCTACACGATTCTTCTCAATGTATCTTTTCCAAAACGCATTCAGCTATTGGAAGATGGGATATGCGTGCGCTATGGCGTGGGTGCTGTTTATCATTATCCTGATATTTACTCTTATCCTGTTTAAGAGTTCGGCTAAGTTTATATATTATGGTGGGGAGAAGTAGAAGTTCAGGTCTGTATTATTCATGATTGACTCAGCTTTTACCCCTACGGCCGGGCAAAAGCGTTGCTTCGTGAGTAAAGCGGGCTAGAGCTTAATGACAGAATAATGGCAATAGCCGGGGGACATAATTGTTCTTTTGTGTTTAGTTCAAGAGTTGGATCAATTTTCAGGCGTTTTGGATATGCTTTAGCGGCATTTGTTCTTGCTGTTTTGGTGTTGTCTATGGCTGGCTGCATTGGCGGTAAGTCGAGTAACCAGACGCAGGATGATGTGTTGACTATAACTCTCTGGCATCCCTGGGGTGGATCGTCGAAAGAGAAGCTTGCCAGTGTCGTTAGGGAGTTCAACCGTACCCATTCAGAGTTTCACGTGCGTGCGTCGTTTTGTCCTACTGATCTGGACTCCAGTCAGAAGTTTTTTACTTCCGTGGCAGCTAATAAGCCGCCGGATGTAACATTTGTGGCCGGAGACCAGACTGCAGCATATGCAGAGCAGGGAGCGCTGCAGCCCCTGGACTCATTCATAAAAGAGGCAGGAATTAGGCCTGAGGACTTCTTTACACCTTGCTGGTTGCAAAGTTACTACAAAAACCATGTTTGGTCGATGGCTTACTGTGCAGATCCGAATTTTGCTTTTGCCTGGAACAAGAAGGTGTTCAGAGACTGTGGTCTGGATCCGGAGAAACCTCCGAGAACTATTGCTGAGGTCGATAAATACAACGATATTATCTCCAGGGTGGATGGTGATAAGATAACTAGAATAGGTATCATCCCGTGGCAGCAGTTCAGCAGTGCTAATGCGACTTTTACATGGGGTTGGGCGTTTGGGGGTAGTTTCTTTGACCCTAAGTCCAATAAGATCACATGCAATGAGCCAAAAGTGCTCAAAGCTGTTGAATGGATGGTAAGTTATGGCAAGAAGTATGACATCACTAAAGTAAATGCTTTTGCGTCAGGATTCGGCAGTCGCGATCAGAATCCGTTCTATACAGGTCAGATAGGCATGACCTGTCTGTTTATTTCGCAATTAGAGGATATTAAGGAGTATGCTCCAAATCTGGATTATGGCCTGACTTTTATACCGGCCCCTCCGGATGGAGAGCAGAACTCATCATGGGTTGGCGGTTGGTGCCTTGCAATACCAAAAGGTTCAAAACACCCTAAAGAGGCATGGGAGTTTATAAGGTGGTGTTGCAGAGATCCAAAAGGCACTACTGTTGTATGCCGGATTCAGGGTCTGCTTCCGGGTTACAGGAAATCTCCTTATCTCGATGAAGTCCGGCATAAACCAGGATATGACCAGTTTGTCAGAATATTGGAACTGAGCAAGCACCAGCGTCCGAGAATGCCGGCGCAGTCATTCTATATGGGGGCTCTTAACCGTGCTATTGATTATTCGCTGTACGGTACACTCACCTGCAAACAGGCTATGGATAATGCAGCAAAAGATACGCAAAGAGAACTCAATTTGAGGCTTGCTGGTGGGCGATAATAGTAACTATCACATTTTCAGCATTCGAATATTCCCATTTAGCTTCTGCTAAGTTGATATGCTATGGAGGAAAAGGTAAATGTCAAAGAGCTCAATCAGAACAAAAGGAAAGATTGCAAGGTTCTTTACCTATGCTGCATTGGTGTTCTTCGGCACCGGTTTTGTACTGCCATTCTTTTGGCTGGTGACTACATCGTTCAAACCTGCTGCCCGTATTCAGAAGTGGCCGCCGGATGTCATTCCGATGCAGAATGTTAAGGCAAAGGTCGGCGGTAAGACCAGAGAGATATATGTTACTCCGGACGGCGCTGAAGTAGCTATGATCAAGCGTATCAAAGGTGGCTTTGCACAGGTTATACGTGTGGAAAACGCTGCAGGCAAACCGGAAAGAGTAAATGGCGATACCCTTGAGCCCAAAGCCCGTCCAGGTTTGGAATGGAAGAACTACACCAAGGGACTGGTGTTTATCCCATTCTTCCAGCAACTCAAGAACACGCTGATTATTGCGATACTCTCTGTCATTGGGACCATTTTATCGTGCAGTCTGGTAGCCTATGGACTGGCGAAGATAGAATGGAAAGGGAAAAATACGCTGTTCCTGATACTGTTATCAACTATGATGCTGCCAGGGCAGGTGACTATGATACCTGTCTTTGCGATTATGGTTAAACTTGGTTGGGTTGATACGTTCATGCCACTAGTTGTCCCGGCGTTCCTGGGGAGCCCTTTCTTCATCTTCCTGCTGCGCCAGTTCTTCCTGGGGATACCGAAGGAACTTTCAGAGGCGGCGAAGCTGGATGGTTGCAATGAATGGGATATCTACCGCAGAGTTATAATGCCTCTTTCAAAGCCTGCTCTGGCGACAGTCGGACTTTTCAGCTTTATGGGTGCCTGGAACGACTTTATGGGGCCATTGATTTACCTGGTGGACGAGTCTAAATATACTGTTTCACTGGGGCTTGCTATGTTCACAGGTCAGTATGGAAATGAATATGGAATGCTGATGGCGGTATCCACTGTTGTCACCATCCCGATCATCATAATCTTCTTCTTCACCCAGCGGACGTTCATACAGGGAATGACGATGAGTGGAATCAAAGGCTAACAACAAAAATGGGGCGTATGCAACATACGCCCCGATCTAAACCCGGGAACGCCGAACCCCAGTTCGGCAATTTACCTCTCTCCACACCATCTGCGTGATTAGCTTTCAGATCAAACAAGGTAACAGTTCAGGATGATGTGTTTCCAATGACTCTGAACTGTTACGAAGAACCATTTTATATTTTCCTAAACCTTATCGCCGTAATAGAGTAGGGTGGTATCTCCTGAATTGAGAATCCTGCTTGCAGAGATGAGTCATATTGCATTGCAGGTATATCTGCATGCCTTATTGCATCATCTACAGTTCCTGATAATCTATACTTACCCGGTTTTATTGTTTGTGGTCGTATCTTTACGCTTGCCGATTCACTCAGCATGCTTGCTATACATACAATCCTGCTGCCATCAGGCATCAAGGCTTCAATCTGGCGGATTCCGGGGGTGATCTGCGCTCCGTAGGTTCTCTCGCCTCTGCCCATTATGTACCAGAGTGGGGCTATGTCTTTATCCACTGATTTGCTGTTTGCGTAACTTTCTTTTAACATCACCCAGTGCGGGTGAGTCCATCCGAGCACACTGTTGTAGTCGCAGAAATTGTAGTACATGAATTTGAGAGGCATTGCCCAGAAGTCTATATTGTCTGGATTTGTCAGGAATGGAGATCCGGCTGCGTAAGGATGAGTAAATGGAGACCTGCCGGTTACTGCTCCCATGTTCATCAGGAGAGGATGTTCAGCGACTGTGTAGTCATAATAATCATAGTCGTCATATAGCGGCATCCCTCCATTTGCCATTACAAGTTTGTTCCTGCCGAAGCTGTGGACAGTGCTGCTGAATTTTCGAAGCCAGTTTTGCTCAGTTTCTACAAGGGTGGTCATATTATCAGGTCCCATTGTCGTGCCGGTGAATGGAAAAGTATCCAAAGCGATTCCATCCAGGTCCGGATATCGTTTCAGGTCTAGCCGGATCTTGTCGTTTATCCATTGGCTGGCAGCATCTACAAACGGGTTTACAGTCTGGTAAAGCCCATACCAGTGGGTTTCGCTCAAGAACCAATCCGGATGCAGACTGACGTTTACATCGGCTTTTGGTCGGTCGCTGCCTGCAGGAGCCCGAAGCGCACCTCTTGGCGAGAACCACAGCAGCGTTTTCATACCCAGTTTATGGACTTTCCTGAGTGCATTTATAAAACCATCCGGAGCCTTGTCGTAATCAGCGCCAGAAGATACTCCATGCGATACATCAGCAAAATCCGATGATGTCCATACCAGAATACCTACTCCGGCTTTTGCATAACGCTGCATCAGTTTATCATCATTCAATTCAGGCCAGGAAATCTGTAGTTGGTGCCCCGGCTTTTTGAATGGACTGACTGGCATATGGAAACCGAGCAGCAGCATTTTATCCCGCCAATATACACCCGGGACCCCTCTGTTTTGGTCAGCCCATTTGCCTTCGGTGCCCATATCGATGAAACCCAGCGGACCTGTTGGATAGTCCGAAATGATATCTTTTTCACCCAAAGATGGCTTAGTAATGGTGAACGCTGCCAGATTTATCCGGTAGTTTAGCTTTTCTCCCGGTTGAATTCTTCCTGGTATGGTGTTCCATCCGTGTTTGCCCCAGATACCTCCAGTGTCACCGCTCTGCGGCATCGGATTGTTGGCTGAAATCGGGAAGTCGCAACCCAGCAGCGTAGTGCCATCAAAGACTCTCAGTTGACCGGGAATGTTATACCAATCCGGCACAAACAGGTGCAGTTCAATATCGCGATCAGGAGCCGTAAGGACAACATAGGGCGCATATGTTCCGAAGCTCAGGTTGACTTTGGCTCTGGTAATAACGTTCGGGCTGTATGATGCAGCTGTGAGTTGATCGAAATGAACACTGCCTTCCTGGAAATTGACTGTGCCGGTATCATAAGTCACTGCCGATGCAGTTGCAGGGAGTGAAAGCTCGATATTCATTGATATCAGGTTGCGTTTGTTTATGCTGATAGTGCGCAACTCCCTAAGGCCGTCATAGCGCTCGGACAAGCAGGATATCTTCTTTGTCGTTGATTTACGTGAGATGATTTTCCAAGCGCTATCCAGTGGTTCGGTAGTGCTAACAACGTCTTTCAGAAGAATGCTGCCGTCTGCAAGCACCATGTTACCATTATGGAATTTAACTGGTCTTGTATTCATAGGGGAAGGAACAACCTGTGAAGGAATAGTTCTGATGGAAGCAGAATCTATCTTGCCTATTGATGAAATGGAAGTATGAATGTCTTTGAAGTCCGGACTAGTTCCAGTAAGCCACCCATCTATTTCGGCAAGTTGTGGCTGGTTGCCGTCTTTGCCCAGGCTCCTGACTCTCAGGTAACGGAAAGAGCTGACTTCAGCTGCAGTGAATTCATATCGGATGACATTATACCCGGTGTTTGATGTGAATGTCTGGTCAACTGCAGTGCCGGAAATTGATGTGAATGTCTTTCCATCGCCTGAGACTTCCAGATCTCCAGCGTATCCTCCTCTTGAACCCGCCTTGATCCAAATATCAAGTTGTTTCAGATTGGTATTATTATTCGATTTACCAAGATCCCAGGTGAATGAGGCAGTTTCATTGTCCGGTTGAGGAATTATACCAAGGGCATCTGACTTACCGTTTACCAGTTCGCTGGATAATCCGCTCTCGCATGTTGATTTACACGACATTGCAGGCGCGATACCCTCAAAAGTATCATCATGAGAAGCAGTGAACGGTATCCCTGATTCATAACTAATTTTGGCAGCACAACATGTTATTTGAGCCATAGTTAGTATAAACACGGCGATAAGTGTGATAGAGCTGAGGTGTGATTTCATTATGATACCTTTCTGAATTGTCATTTGGACTGACAGGAGTGCCAGCACCCTTCGACAAGCTCAGGGTGAACGGGTATGTTTACTCGGTCCTGAAGCCTCAGGATGAACGGGTTTGTTCCCTCGGTGCTGAATGTTGCCTGTCATTGGCCTGTGAGAGTATTAAGATGATATCATATTGGTATGGAACAACAGAACAAACCCCGCAACAAAAGAGCTGCTTTTTCTCGTCTGACTGAATACTTGAGACCTTATCGGATGTCTGTGGTTATCGGTATAACGGCGAATATTTCGATTGCCATACTTGGCCTGGTTCCTCCATTGTTCATGAAACAGATCATAGACAAGATTGTTTTGAAGCCTGGCGATATGGGCCATAAACAATATTTGCTTATATGGTATGGTATTGCGGTCCTGGGATCATTTCTGATTTTAGCACTATTATCATTTCTCCGTTCGTATATCATGCATATCCTGGGAGAGAAAGTGATCCTGGACCTGCGGAAACAGGTCTACAAGCACCTGCAGACCCTTTCAGTGTCGTTCTTTGACTCCAGGCAGACCGGGGAGATTATGTCCCGTGTGACGAATGACACAGAAGTAGTAGAGGAGTTTGTCAACCACGCTGCAGATACACTCATATCGGATGCCATACGCCTTATAGCGATGTGTATAATCATGTTTACACTCTCTGTGCCTCTGGCTATTGTGGCGCTGGTGCCGGTGCCTGTTATATTTCTATTGGCATTCAGGTTTGCGAAATCCATAAGGTTCATATACAGGTCAGTCCGGGAGCGGTTGGCTGAGATCAATGCAAAAGTGCAGGAGAATCTGAGCGGAATTCGTGTTATCAAAGCATTCGCCCGTGAAGAACATGAATACAACAGCTTTGTCAGAGATGCAACTGAGTATTATAACAAGCGAATAGAAGCAATCCGGAAGTGGACTATCTTCTTTCCGTCTATCGATATGGTCGTGCGTATCGGTCAGGTGACGATATGGGTCCTGGGACCTATACTTATTTTGAATGGTAAGACAACACTTGGAACACTGGTAGTATTTACTTCCTATCTGAGTATGCTGTATGAACCGGTAGGCAACCTTGCACGGATCAATGATACTATTCAGCGGTCCCTGGCTGCTGCGGAGAGAATATTTGAGATAGTCGATGAGAAAGCTCAGATCCAGGATGCTCCGAATGCAACTGAAATAGCAAGAATCAACGGTGCGGTAGAGTTTGAACATGTGGATTTCTCCTATGAGAACGGAGATATCGTCCTGAAAGATATCTGCATCCACGCAGCCCCCGGGCAGATAGTGGCGCTGGTAGGCCGTAGTGGGGCAGGGAAGACCAGTATTGTCAACCTGATCCCTCGTTTCTATGATCCGGATAGCGGCAGGATATTGGTTGATGGAGTAGATATTAAAACCGTCAGTCAAAATAGTCTTCGTAAGCAGATGGCTATGGTGCTGCAGGATACGTTCCTGTTCAATGGCAGTGTGAAAGATAATATCAGATATGGCAGACTGGATGCATCGGATGAAGAGATTATCGATGCAGCTAAAACTGCCAATGCAGATGAGTTCATCGAAAAAATGCCGCAGGCATATGATACTGAGATTGGAGAACGGGGCGTAAAGCTTTCAGGCGGTCAAAAACAGAGGCTGGCTATTGCGAGAGCGGTGCTGGCTGATCCGCGGATTTTGATATTGGACGAAGCTACGAGTGCGGTGGACTCTGAGAGTGAGTATCTGATCCACAAAGCTATGGATGGGCTTATGGAGGGCAGAACCACATTTGTAATTGCCCACCGATTGTCTACAATCAAACACGCGGACCAGATAGTTACACTGGAGGACGGGACAGTATCCGAGGTCGGCGACCATAAATCTCTGCTTGACCAGGACGGTGTCTATGCACAGATGTATGAGATGCAGTTCAGGCTGAACGATGAGTTGGGTAGATGATAGCTTCATTTATAGTGAACCGCGAAACTCGCTAAATGCGCGAAACAACCGGCATATGTGTCATTCTGAGCGGAGCGAAGAATCTGCTTTATTCAAGGTTCGAAAAGTAAAAACAGATCCTTCGTTCCTCCTAAGAAACCACCGGTTTAGGACGGCATTTTTAGCTGTTATAACTAGTCTCAGTTTCTAATCGAAATAAGTTGCCCCCCAACTTGGGGGCTCCTAAGAAACAGTGCTCTTTGTTTCGGGACTTCCGGGTTGGATGTTAGGTTTGTTATTTTACTCCAACACTAGTATGTCCAACCCTCAAGTCCCGAAACACCTGAAGATGTCTAGGTTTCTTAGGAGCGGAGCGAAGAATCTGCTTTATTCAAGGTTCGAAAAGTAAAAAACAGATCCTTTGTTTTTCCTCAGAAAACGCAAAGTATTAACGACAATTCTGCCTGTCAGAATTGGTGCTGGTTTCTAATTGAAATAAGTTGGCTCCCCCAACTTTGGGGCTCAGGATGACAATCTGGTTTATCCTGCTCGTTCTGAGTCGAGGTTTACGAAGGCGGCGTATTCTCTTATGAATCCCAGCTTTACGGAGCCTGTTGGCCCGTTTCTGTGTTTGGCAATAATTATTTCGGTCTCTTCGAAAGTCTGGTCCACATCTGCGCTGCTTCCGTCTGCTCCTGAGATTGCCTGAGTGTCCGCTACTTCTTTTACATTGTAGTATTCAGGTCTGAAGAGCAGTGCGACTAAGTCGGCTTCGGCTTCGATTGATCCTGATTCTCTCAAGTCTGAAAGCATAGGACGTTTATCCGGTCGTTTTTCAGGTTCACGGCTGAGCTGCGAAAGCGCTATAACAGGAACCTTCAGCTCTCTTGCCATGCTTTTCAGGCCTCTGGCGATTTCTGAAATTTCCTGCTGGCGATTTTCAGTTTTCTTATGTGCCCTCATAAGCTGCAGGTAGTCTACGATTATCATTCCAAGTCCATGTTCAGATTGCAACCTGCGGCATTTTGCCCGCATTGTGAGAATGGTGTTTTCAGTAGAATCATCAATGTATATTGGTGCATCTGACAGCCTGCTGGATGCATCAGCCAGTCTTTGCCATTCAGCATCCTGGAAGTATCCAGTTCTGAGCCTATGGGCATTAACCTTCGCTCTTGAACAGAGCATTCTCTGGACAAGCTGTTCAGCTGACATCTCAAGGCTAAAAATAGCTATGGTTTCGTTGTTGAATAAAGCTGCATTTACACCGATCTCTACAGCAAGTGCAGTCTTACCCATGGAAGGTCGGGCTGCAATTATGATAAGGTCTGATCTTTGGAATCCACTGGTCATGTTGTCCAGCTGTGTATAGCCGGTAGCAACACCAGCTGCGACTCCTTTGTCGTGGTAACGTTTCTCTACCCATTCCCATGCTTCCAGCACCAAACCCGACATCGCTCTGAAATAGCTTCCCATGTGACGCTGTGCGACTTTGAATATAATAGCTTCAGCCTGGTCTGTAAGTTCGTCTACATTTTCATCCGGCAGTGACGCCAACCCGATGATTTCGGTCCCGGCACTGATTAATTTACGAAGGACTGATTTATTCTCGACGATCCTGGAGTAATGCTCCACATTGGCAGCAGTGGGGACTGATTCAACCAGGGCAAACAGGTAATCAGTGCCACCGACTTCATCGAGTTTTCCTCTGCGTCTTAGCTCTTCCTGGATAGTGATAATATCAACAGGTTCATCACGCTGCGCGAGGGAGGATAATGCATCAAAGATTTCCTGGTGGGCTGGACGATAAAAATCTGATGGCGTCAGGATTTCGATGCCTTTTTCCAGGGCAGAGCCTTCGAGCATCATCGATCCAAGGGTTGATTGTTCTGCTTCCAGGTTTTGTGGAGGGATTCTTTCCATATTATCCGATCTTGATTATATTCCGAAGTACGCTGAGCTGGATGAGTGCTTCTGAAATCCGGCAGATTGTGTCATCCGTGAAGACAGGGAATTTTATTCATTTGGGCAAGCAGGATTGCCTGCCCATTATGCTTTCTTATATACAATGCGGGTTAGACCGTATTATTCGTGATTGACTAAGCATTTGTCCCAACTGCCGGTCAAAAGCAAAGTCTGGTGAATAATGCGGGTTAGTTTGTTATCGCGACAACTTCAACGTGAAGATGAGCAGTTACATCGTGGTGCAGTTTTACCGGTATATCGTAGCTCCCGATGCTCTTGATAGGATCGCTGATCTGAATCTTACGCTTGTCGATTGTGACATGGTGTTTCTTTGCAAGCTCTTCAGCAATCTCATGGTTGGTTATGGAACCATACAATTTCGTTCCAGTGCCTACTTTAGCGTGGATGACTAGATTGACATCTTTTATTTTCTCGGCCAGAGTTTTTGCCTCTTCAAGCAGTTTTTCACCCTTGGACTCAATGATTTTTTTCTTGGTGTCGACTGCCTTCATAGCACCTGCATCCGCCATTATGGCAAGTTTACGTGGAAACAAGAAGTTCCTGGCGTAACCTTCTGAGGCATTCACAACTTCCCCAGTCTTACCGAGTTCCTTAACATCCTTAATCAATATAACTTTCAAAACCATCCTCCGTGTTAATAACAATAAACAGAACTCAATAACCGTAATTCGGAAAGGTATGTGAGTAGCCTTTCAGTGCCGGTTGACTGCTGTCAAATATAGTAAAAATTGGCTCAGCGCTGAGATCTGACTCCCAGCATCAGGCCTCTTCGGCTCTTATGCAGAAGGTCAGATGCTCCGATATATACTCCCAGATTGTGCCCGATACCTGTTACATTGCGTAACTCCAGTGTGGGGTCATTGGGGTTGAACAGCTCTATGGTAAAGAGTGAATTGGTTCCTGCCTTGTAGTCATAACCAGCTCCAAGTTCCGAAGCCAGTATTCCGTAACGAGCGGAATTGTGCTTGTCCAATACTTTTCCACCCATTAAGGTGAGCTTTGAATTCGCTCCTATGTCATAAATGCCTACACGATAGAAAGACTGATCATTCAATGCAAATGTGTAGTTCGTATCCACACGCATAATAGAATTACGAGTATTCCAGAGGGCGTATATACTGGTTCCATATTCAGGAATTACCTTTTTGTCCGGCTGTATCTTCGGACCACCCTTATTCAAAACCATGTTGAGTTTTTCTACTACGCCTTTTGCACTATCACTCACTGTAGCTGCATTTCTGACAGTCTTGCGGATATTGTCCTTGAGTTCCTGGTCGGTTGCGAGTTCTTTGACACTTTCGCTAGCCTTATTCAAATTGGTCATCATTCCGGTTGCCTGCTCTGCAGCAGCATCTGCTTTAGTTAGTACTCCATCCAGTTTAGCGGAAGTCTGCTTGAATCCGGACAATAAGTCGTTGGCGGATGCCATTGCAGTATTAAGACTCTCTGCGGACTTTTTGGCTTCGGCAAGAATGGCTTTGATATTAGGTTGAGCATCTTCAGTTAACATTTTGTCGAGTTTTTCCGACATGACTGCTGCGTTTCTGGTAGCCATTTCTACATTAGCCATTGTTGCTTTTATCCCGGGACGGGTGTCATCCATCAACTTCTGAGTGGAAGTCATAATATCGGCCGCCCCGACGATGGCCTTATTAAGATTTTTTGCAATATCCTGAACCTGGGCAAAAGCAGCTTTGTTCCCCAATAGGCCATTGATTGCGTCAGCAGTTTTCTGGAACTTAAGAACAAGAGTATTTACCTGCCCCATCATTGCATCGAATGTTGGTGCTTCCAGGCTGTTCATTTGCTTTCCTGGCTTCAGCATACCAGCACTTTTACCCGGGAGTATTTCAACATATGGTTCACCAATCATTGCTCCCGTGCTGATTTTTGCAGTGGAATCCATAGGGATACTGTTTTCTTTTTCAATCAGTAGATCCACACGTGCCCTGCTGTCCCTGGTCAGGTTGACATTCTCGACCCTGCCGATTTTTACGCCAGCCAGACGAACATCAGCGCCATTTTGGAGCCGTTGGACATCAGTGAATATGGCATATACAGGATATGTCGATTTGTAGAGCTGGAAACGGTCGAAAAACCAATAGATACCCGCGAGGGTAACCAATCCCAGTAGAACCACTATACCAACTTTTATTTGATGACCGGATTTCAAATCAGACTCCGTATTCTATAAATGATTACTATAAAACGCAATTACTCTGCATATAAGTTAAGGCGTTGTTTTAATGGGACCTTCCGCACTGCCGGACATGAACTGGCGAACGTAAGGATCAGTCGATTCCAGCATTTCTTTTGCGGTCCCAATAGCAATAATCCGCCCTGCATGCAGCATAGCAATCCTGTTCGACGCAGCCATTATTGTAGGCAGGTCGTGAGAGACCAGTAGTGAAGCCACTCCAAGTTCATCTCTCATCTTTGAAATCAGTGATGCAATGGCTCCAGCCATTATAGGGTCCAGGCCTGCTGTCGGTTCGTCATATAGAAGAACTTTTGGTTCCATTGCCAGGGCTCGCGCTAGTCCGACTCTCTTTTGCATTCCTCCGGAGAGTTCGGATGGCATCATTTCTTCGATATTCGATAACCCAACCTTAGAGAGTTTCTCCTTGACCATGTCTTTCAATTCTTGTTCATTCATTTTCATGTGCCTGCGAGCTCCGAAAGACACATTTTCATAGACATTCATCGAATCAAACAACGCAGCATACTGAAACACCATACCCACATATCTGCGTATGCTATTCAGTTTACTCTCTCTCATCCCCGTTATATTTACTTCGTCTATAAATATGTCACCTGCTGTAGGTGCTGAGAGTCCCGCTGCACATTTGAGTAATGTACTTTTACCGACTCCCGACATACCCATGACTGCGACCGTTTCACCGACATCGACATTGAGGTTTACGCCATGCAGTATCTTACGACCGCTGATCTCGTAGTCCAACCCAACTATTCTTATCATAGTTAAGCTGTCCTGCCACCGAAGAATATGTAAGCCAGCACAAAGTTTAATATATAGATAACTACAATTGAAATGACTACAGCACTGGTCGTTGATTTGCCGACCCCGGTAGCGCCTCCCCGTGTGCCCAAACCCTGCTGGACTCCTACCATCGCTATAACCATTGCGAAAAATACAGTTTTAAGCAAGCCCATAGTCACATCGTGAACGCTTACAAATCCTTTAACGCTGCTTATGAAACCACCACCGGCAACTCCGTTTGCTACTGCTACAAAATATCCGGCAACTACACCCATCACATTCGCGAAAACTGTGAGCACTGGCAGCATCAGAATACAAGCTAATAGACGCGGGACAACCAGATACTCGATTGGGCTGACTGCCAGCGCCCGGAGGGCATCAATTTGTTCCGTAACTTTCATACTTCCGAGTTCGGCAGCCATCGCACTTCCGGACCTGGCTGTTACAACGACAGCAGTAAGTACCGGAGCTATCTCTCTGGTCACACTCAACCCAACTGCAGCGCCTGTGTAGCTGCCCATACCAAATTTTACAACAAGCTGGGCCAGATAGAGTGACAGAACCGCTCCGGAAAATGCAACTGTGATTAGCACTATGGGTAGAGACGATACACCTATCGCAGACATTTGATATACTGTCTCACGCATACTTATGGCACCTTTGAGTATGAAGCCAAATGTTTTAAACAGCAGTATAGCACAGTCGCCCAGGAAGTAGAAAAATGAAGAGATTGCCTTAAACGTGGCTTGACCAGGAACGAGTGCTATGCAGGCAAGTTCTTCACCTACCTCCTGTATCGTCTCAGGGTGCTCTTTGTCTTTACCAATTTTATTGCAGTTTATTTTCATACATACCGTGTTGTCGGAGTTATTTAGACCCAGTCAAGTATAATGTCAGCAGCGAGTCACTGTCAAACTGAAAACAAGGGTGTTGAGCAGGAAAAACGCATTCGGCAATGATCTACCCAGAGTTATCAGTGAATCAGGAATCCTTATCTCATAGGTGACTGAATCGGATGAATTGCGAACATGTGCGAATCGGTGGTGGCTGTCGTTTTGCGGTAGTATTTTTTGCTGCAGAATAGTTCCATTGGAACGCAGGTAGTGGGTATGACAAGTTTCGAGGTAGTTTTGATCGGTGATCAATTGCCATATAAGCAAACGATCATATCACCGTATTATGATGTGATAAGGTCGTTTGCTTATATGGCAATCCTGTATAAGATATAGAGCGGTTCTTTTGTTAGGGTTACAACAGTCCAGTTGCCCTCAGCCAGGCTTGAGCTATAAGGCAGTGACCTGCATTAGTTGGGTGAACGCCATCTGCAGCCCAGAATGGCAGTTCACGTTCTGCAGCAACGGATGCAAAAATGCCATCCATCGGTATCAGGATCGCACCGAACTCTCGTGCGAGTTTTCTTACTACATGGATTTTCGGGTCAAGATCTTCTCTCCAGTCATTTTGAGCTGGATCGACAGGAAGCACAAATGGCTCTATCAGTACCAAGGTGGAATGGAGCTCATTGTGCACTCTTGCCAGGATTGTCCGGAAATCCTCTTCGTATTTTTCTGTTGAGGTAGGATCGTTGCTGTCATATCTGCGCCAAGTATCATTGATGCCGATCAAAATGGAAACTACATCCGGTTTCAGGTCGATGCAGTCTTCTGTCCATCTGTCTTTGAGGTCCTTGACGCGGTTACCGCTGATTCCACGGTTAAGGAATCTGTATGTCTCTCCTGGTCGGGCGGCTGCAAGCCATGAAGCTGCATACATCGGGTATCCGGCACCAAGTTCATTATCATCGGTCCGGCTCCGACCTGCATCAGTTACACTATCTCCCTGGAAAAGTATTGTCAGCTCAACGCTGGGATCTATCAATTTATGTCCTCCAAAATAATGTTCATCTTTACTCATTGGATATTATACGACAAATCGAGGATGAGTATTAACTGAGTCCCAATATTTTGAATTATGTACGGGTGTTTAGGCATGGTATAATTACCGGGTTAGCAATTTTATTGATTGTTGGATCGAGAATCACACCTCTCTTTTCAAGTTTCGGGGGAGAAATATTTGGAGTCAGTGCTGCAGACGATTACATCCTTAATAACTAATGGTATTCACACCATGGGCTACTGGGGTATAGTGCTTATGATGGGGATTGAGAGTGCATGTATTCCCCTTCCGAGCGAAGTTATTATGCCATATGGCGGTTATATGGTCTACAAGTTCCCTGCTGAATTCAGTGTATTATGGATGGGTGTTGCGGGAGCTGCAGGATGTGTCTGGGGCTCATTACTTGCATATTATGCAGGTCGATATGGTGGACGTCCGCTTGTTGAAAAATACGGCAAATACGTTCTAGTGCGCAAAAAAGATTTGGACAAGGCAGACGAATGGTTTGCCAAACACCAGGAATCGGCTATTTTCTTCAGCCGATTAATGCCGGTAGTCAGGACTTTTATATCATTTCCTGCAGGCATTGCCCGGGTAAAATTGGGACGCTTTGTCCTCTATACATTTCTGGGATCGCTGCCCTGGTGCCTGCTGCTTGCATATTTTGGTCAAATCCTTGGGGAGCAGTGGGACACGAAGCTCAAACCATACTTCCACGATGCACATATAATAATCGGTATTGCATTACTTGTTTTGATTGGTTTATATGTATACCACCACATTAAGAGTGGGAAAGAGTATGAGAAGGACGAACAAGCTTAAGACTTTAGACTTTAGGCTTTAGTTACTAAGCCGGATGCCTGGATGAGTTTGCTTTTTGTATGCAGATGACCTGCAGCTTGTTTACGGTGGTACCGATTTGGTACCACCATTGAAATCCCTTTTCGAAGAAACTACATTTCAAAAACAGTTCCCTTCCTGAAGCCTGAAGTCTGAAGCCTATCCCTTCATCTCTGCCCAGTTGGGGCCGGTTTTTATGTCTACTTTCAGGGGGGCTTTGAGTTCGAATGCGTGTTCCATTTCCTGCTTAAGCAGGTTAGAAATCGTTACTACTTCATCAAACGGGGATTCTACCAGGAGTTCGTCGTGAACCTGCAGCAGTAGTTTTGATTTGAGTTTTGATTCCTTTATCGCTTTGTCAACTCTCAACATGGCGATTTTCATTATGTCTGCTGCAGTGCCTTGAATCGGTGAGTTTACAGCTGCTCTTTCGGCTGATGACCTTATATTGAAGTTGGAATTATTTACATCCGGCACATACCTGCGTCTGCCTAACAGGGTTTTTACGTATCCGTCTTCTTTGCAAGACTCTATTGTCTGCTTCGTGTATTCAAGCACTCCGGGGAACTTACGGAAATACTCTTCAATATATGATTTGGCTTCCTTTACTGTGATGCCGAGTTCCTTACCCAGCGTGAAATCAGCCATCCCGTAAATCACTGCGAAGTTAATCGTTTTTGCACGTCTTCGCATTTCTGATGTCACATCGGACGCATCGCAGCCGAACAATGTGCACGCAGTTGCTTTGTGAATGTCTTCACCATTTTCGAATGCCTGAATCATTGCACTATCTTCTGCAAAGTGTGCCATTACCCTCAGTTCAATCTGGCTGTAGTCTGCAGAAACGAGCGTACTTCCAGGTTCGGATATGAAAGCTCTGCGTATCTCCCTGCCTAGTTCGGTGCGGACAGGTATGTTTTGCAGGTTGGGTTCACTTGAAGAGAGCCTGCCTGTTGCAGCGACTGTCTGGTTGAGGGTCGTGTGTATCCTGCCTGACGTTGGATCAACCAACAAGGGAAGAGCATCGGCGTACGTGGACTTAATCTTTGAGAGCTCGCGGTATTTCAGAACATCAGCAACTATCGGATACTCCTCAGCCATTTCTTCCAGTACCGCAGCGCCGGTTGAAAATCCGGTCTTGGTCTTTTTAGAAGATTTCAGACCCAGTTGATCAAACAGAATAACCTGGAGCTGTTTTGGTGAGCCAATGTTAAACTGGCTGCCTGCTGCTTCGTATACCCGGTTTTCAACTTCAGTGATTTCCCGCCCAAGTTTTTCCGACAATACTCCCAGCTGTTCATAATCGACCAACACTCCGATCCGCTCCATATCAAAAAGCAACCTGGAGAGGGGTAATTCGATGTTTTGATATAAATCCAGCATACCGTCGCGTGCCAGTCTGTCTTCAAGTGCCACTTTGAGCCTCAACACTGCATCAGCTTCAAGCTCCTGGCCTGGCTGCAGATGGATGTGCATATACGTTGATGCGATCTCCTCCAAAGAGAATGTTCCTCTGGTTGGGTCAAGGACATAAGCGGCTGTCATAGTGTCGAACACTACATTTTTAAGGTCTGTTCCACATCTTGAGAGTATGTTGTATGCATTCTTGGAATTGTGGCATATTTTGGCAATTGATGGATCGGAAAGGGCAGGGGAGACTCCTATAAAGCAGCTTTTAGGTTTCTCTTCATCTCCAAAGTCAAAACTGGGCTGAGCCAGTTTGGGTTTTTCCTCCAGGCAACCAAGTGTGAAGCATTCTCCTGGAGATATGCCGATGTTGATGCCTGTCATCGTGCATTCTCGACCATTGCCCTCGGAAGTCAGCAGAGAAAATGCCATCGTGCCGGCTTTACGTATACTTTGCAGAAGTTTTTCGGCATCAGATGCTTCAGATATTTGAGTGCACACCGATTGCATAGTGCCTGGAGTTATCCGGGGTTCGCTGATGATTGGTTCCGGCAAACGCCGCAGCAGGTTACGGAATTCCAGCTTAACAAACAGGTCTCGGAGAGCTGTGTAATCCGGATCACACGAACGGTATGTATCCATATCCAGTATAACCGGTACATCCAGAATAATTGTGGCCAATCGTTTGGACAGAACTGCCAGGTCTTGGTTCTCAGTGAGAGTCTTTCGCACTTTACCTTCAGGCAGCTCATCCAGATGCTCCAGTATGTGCTCAATTGAACCGAACCTTGTTATAAGGTCAACAGCTGTTTTGTCCCCGATTCCTGGAACACCGGGTATGTTGTCCGATGCGTCTCCCTTCAGACCCTTATAATCCGCCATTTTCTCCGGCCCGATACCAAATCTCTTCTCAACTGCCTCTACATCATAAATTACGGTGTCTGTTACCCCTTTGACGGTGGTCATGACGCTTGTTTGCTCATCTACAAGCTGCAATGAGTCAAGGTCACCAGTAACTATGAGAGTGCTTAATCCCTGATCCGTTGCGGCTACAGAGAGCGTGCCGATTATATCATCTGCTTCAAAACCCTCACACTCAATAACCGGTATGTTAAATCCCCGGATAAGGTCTCTTGCCAGGTATGTCTGAGGAATGAGGTCATCCGGAATTGCTTTGCGATGACCTTTGTAGTCAGGAAACTCGATATGCCGGAAAGTAGGTTTTGGTGTATCAAATGCTACTGCAATGTATTCAGGCTTCATCTCAAGAATCCTGATCAGCATCTGTGCAAGACCGAACACGGCATTGGTCGGAATTCCATCTGTCGTCGAGAATGCCCTGACGCCAAAGTATGAACGATACAACAGACTATTTCCATCTATAAGTATTAGTTTTGGAGTAGAAGTCTCACTCACTGCAAATCTCCCCGGTTTTCTTTGGTCAATGTTTTAATAGCTCCCCGCATAATTGATTCTCCGAATTTCTCGGAGGAGTTCTCAGAACTCATAAACAAGTCTTCGAGGAGTCCTGTTCTTCCATATTCAGTAACTTTATCATCGGGATCAAGTCCACAACGTAATGCCAGGGCAGCTTTGGCTTGTTCAAACCCACCGATTTCGTCAACCAGTCCCAGTTTCTTTGCCTGCCTGCCATCGTATATACGCCCTTCGGCGATTTTTCGTATCTCAGAGACAGGTTTCTTGCGTCCTGCTGCTACAGCCGATATAAACTCGTCATATGTGTTGTCCACAAGCTTCTGTATGAATTGTCTCTCCTCTGCAGTCATTGGCCTTGAGGGATTGTTGATGTCCTTGTATTTACCAGCCTTAATAACATTAGGAGTATATCCAATCATCTTGTACAGCTTACTCATATCTGCTGTCTTCCAGATGACTCCTATGCTTCCAGTCAGTGTGCTGGAATCTGCATAAATTTTGTCTGCAGCAGATGAGATATAATACCCACCTGATGCGGCTAGATCACCCATTGTTACATAAACGGGTTTTCCAGCTTTACGTATCCGGATGATTTCGTTGTATATTTCTTCAGAAGCCGCTGGACTGCCGCCAGGACTGTCTACACGCAGGAGGATACCTGTGGTATTTTTGTTTTTTCTAGCTTCTTCCAGTTGCGAGATTACCGCGCTGGATGTTGCGCCTCCGGATGCGATAAAGCCTTCCTGAACTGTCTGTATCTCTCCTTCAACCCTTATCAAAGCAATATGTTTGCCTGATTCGGTTGGTCCTGATATCTCAGCGACTACCCCTACAATTGCAACTACAGCAATTATGACTAGAATCAGCCAGGGTAGGCACCCTACGAGCAGGGCGATCGGAATTGTATAATTGCGTTTGGCTGGTGGTGGAGTCCAGGCTGGCTGGGAAGGGCCTGACTGCGATGGTGGTTGAGGTTGCGGTTCACAAGGTTGCTCGCTATCATTTGTGTCCAAAATAGTCTCCTGTCTTGACAATGGCTTACGGTCAAATTATAATGTCGGTATGGCCGGAGTGGCGGAATGGCAGACGCAGTGGTCTCAAAAACCACCGAGGGAAACCTCATATCGGTTCGACTCCGATCTTCGGCACCACTTTTTGAACTCAAAATCAGTCTCTTCCAGTATCTGGGGAGACTGTTTTTTTGTTTCTACCGCTTAAATGGTCAAGAAATGGTCAAGTAAAATTAGACCAATAGCATCGAAATAAACTACATAGCACTGCTAGCTGATAATTGGTCAAGAAAAATGGTCAAGCGATTTGACCAAAAAAAAGGATACTTCTGCTGAAGTATCCCCTTAAACAAACACATATGAATCTCCTGCTATGCAATTTTGTAACCTACCAGTTCTTGCAATTTTGCGACCCCAGCTGCTTGTAACGATGGCAATAGGTGTGAATACAAATCCATTGTGATTTGAATTGAACTATGTCCCAATCGCTCACTGACGATTTTTGGATGCACACCTGCGGCTAACAAATAACTGGCGTGACAATGTCTGAGATCGTGAAAAGTTATTTTGAGTCCTGCTTTGTTTCTATACCACATGAAGCTGTGAGTCAATGCATCGAGATGCATTGGTTCTCCATTTGCCTCACAGAATATGTAATCGTGATTAGTAAAAGCCTCTTCAAAAAACAACCTATTTTGTGCTTGTGTGGCTTTAGCCTGTTTCAATAAATCCATAGTTGTCGGCATTAACTCGATGATTCGTCTGCCTGCACGTGTTTTGGTCGATCTCTCGCCTCTGATACCTTCAATATCTGATAGTCCTCTGTTTATACTGAGAGTCGAATTCTCCCAATTAATGTCCGAGAACTTGCAAGCCGAAATTTCACCTCTTCTCATGCCCGTTTGGAGAGCGAATTTTATACACTCTAAATATTTGCATGAGTTGGCTGTCTTAAGGAAGATTTCAGCCTCATCTGGTGTAATGATATTCATCTCGGCATTGTCATCCACTTTTGGCGCAATCTTCTTTGTTGCAGGATTAACTGCAATCAGATTGTCTTCGACAGCCTGTTCCAGAATCTTATGCAATAATCTATGGTGATGTAGGATTGTCCGTTTACTCAATCCCTTCCCCACAGATTGCCTGTTGCCAGATTCTAGAGCCTCTGCATAGTATTGCCTAATGTCAGTTGTTGTCAGTTGTTGAATTTCAATGGCTCCTAAACTTGGAGCCAAGTGAAGATCGACAATCTCGTTATATCTGTGCTGGGTTGGTAGGGCATTAATCAACTTTGCAGTTGTTTCCATATAGGTGCGCATATACTGCGCCAGAGTGATTTTTTGAGGCTTTTTGTAAAGCCCTTTGCCCAAATCATCAATGATTGCTCTGGCTGCAGCATCTGCATCTTTCTTCTTACCACGAACAGTTTTGGTAATATACAGTTGTTTTCCCTTTTCATCATAACCTGTGAAAATGCGAATTCTCCAACTGTTGTCCCCTCGCTGTTTGATACTTCCTTGCATTTTGTCTAATCCTCTCTATTCAACCACTGAATGAATCTGCTTATTGGCACTATCCATCTGCCGCCGCATTTTTTTGCGGGTATCTCGCCGAATCTGACCATTTTGTAGGTTAGAGTTTTACCTATCCCCAAAATGTCTGCAACTTCCTCTACTGTGTAAGTCTGTCTATTGTTAGTTGGCATTAAAATATCTCCTTTCGTTTAGCATTCTATTGTGACCTCGTCTTTTAGAAAATCGATAACAGTTGAAATATTTGCTTAACTTCAAAATGCATTACTGCTCAGCATCATTAGTTGTGGAATGGGAGAACATTAGTTCATCCTGCCCATTCCACCCTTCGTTTATCATTACACCCACCACTCATTTCTGTTTCGGGCGTTCATATGGTGTTAGTAATCACACCTGTATATGTAGTTAGTCGTCTAAGGTATGTCGCTCATTGCCTTAGTGAACTGCAATTGAGTCCATACTAGTCATAGAACCTATATGCCATTTGGTAATTACACATCCGATATCTGGGTTATCTACTATTGCGGTTGTGTCAAAATCGTCCGCATTGCAGTCCTCGCTCTTCATAATTCCGCTTTCTATGTTTTGTAACAGGGCATAGCGCAAGGTTGATGCAAACTCTTCGGGCAATTCCTCTTGTCGTTCAAATTCATCGCCATAATCGTCGGTTCCTAGAGTCGCATATAAAATCATTGTCTCAGTGTTGCGCAAGCAGTCTGCATCATCGCAACTGACCACAGCATAATTCCAACCTAATCCTTTGTATGCATATGCCAAGAGAAGCCTGTTCTGATCATTTTTCAGACCAAGCAGAATGTCAGTGTTCTGAAAGCGCCATACATCACTGTATAATAGCGATTCATCATCACAGGAAATGCTTATATTGAGACCATCTTCGTCTACAAAGCATTCCTCTATGCAAAAACGTTCGTTGTCCTCTGGGCAATCTGACCAGATGTTGTAGGTGTCATTTAAAACAGTTGTAGAACAGATAATTTTCATTTGAAATAGCTCCCTTGCATTTTGGTATTTCTACTCTCAACGCTAATAGCATCGAGAATAGAACGAGACTGGTCGTTGTCGTGCTCCTGGCACGATCTCAAATTGTCATTGCGCCAATGTTCTTGTCCCTTAACTTCGATAAATGGCGTCAGTGTCGCTCGATACGTATGGTGAATCTCTTTTATTCAGTTGTTTCCTCCCTTCACTGGTAGATGTTTGCTGCAGTCAGCCAGTAGCCACTGGTATAGATGCTTGCTAAATCCTGCTAATATCACCAAACTAACTGTTATTAGTCGTGCTTGCATCTATATACTTCATCAATTCGTTTCTGCAGTAGATTTATACTGATCTATATCGCAATACATTTGAACATTAGTTCATCTATACTCTGTATTCAGTTATAAATATAGTTTTTGATACAGGCTTCTTTAGCCACATTCATCACCTCCTTTCAAGCAATACCTCTTTATCTTCGTTTTCGCCCACAATTCTTTCCGTTTGGGCGTTCATACAGTGTTTGCTATCACCCTTCTATATGTAGGTGTCTATGTTTTCGCTGCAATAAGATTCAAGTATTCTTACTGCCAGATTGATTTGCTCCCAGCCGTCGAGTTGTCTGCACTTTTCAAGCAGCGTGGACTTGTCTACACCATGTAATTTGAAGTAGACCTGTTCGGCATCTTGAACGCCCATAAATGCAACAGGTATACGGGCTAACTGGGTAATGTTAAACAGTGTCCCGCCAAGTATTGAGGTAAGCACTGCAAATTCTGAATCCGTAAAATCTACCGAGATTGGTGATGACTCGGCAGGAACATTAGTTTCTTTAGAGAACTGTTCTGCCCACTCGGGCATTTTGTAGTTCTCGGATGTCTGTGATACTCCATGCAAATCGTTTGGCACGGTTGGAATGTCGATGGGGTTTTCGCTCATGGACAATCTGCTAGGAATGACACAAGCGATATCTGGGTTCTCCACTATTGCATCTGCGTCGAAATCGTCCGTCTCACAATCTTTATGATGCGCAGTCCTGTTTTCCATGCTCTGCAGCAGGGCGTAGCGTAAGACAGATGCAAACTCCTCAGGTAATTGCTCTTGTCGGAGAAACTCGCCATTGAAACCGCTTTCCAGGGTCGCAAGTATATCCATAGTGTCAGAGAGGTCAAAGCAATCTGGATCATCGCAACTCACTAATGCATAGTTCCAGCCAAGCCCTTTGTGTGCATATGCCAACAAAACTCCATGCTGATGTGCTTTCAGAGCGAGAAGTATCTCGGTATCATTGAAACGGCACACATCACTGTGAAGTAATAGTTGTTCATCGCAAGAAATGCTGATATTTAGACCTTTTTCGTCTACGAAGCACTTTTCCATGCAGAAACGCTCATTGATACCAAGGCTTCTTGACCAAATACCATATGCATCGTTCAAAACGCCTGTTGATTCAATCTGTTTCATTAATCTTCTCCTTTCTTAGATATCTGTTTATTTGCACTACCATTTGCTGCCAGCGAGTGTATTGGAGTAAACCCCAATTAACACCAAACAAACTGCTTTAGGTCGTTAGCCCAACAATATACTTCAAATATAGAATTCTGCAGTAGTTTTTTAACCAACTATTTCTCGCACTTTTTGAACATTAGACTATCTAAGATATTGTATTCAGTTATAAATATAGAATTGCGCATTAAGTTCTCCAATCCACTCTTCGACATGTTCAGTCCCTCTGAAACCATTTGCCGTAATCTCCAACAATGTTTCATGCAGCAGCGATTGACTGCTGAAAACTTTTGCAAATATTTATACTTCCACTTTTCATTTCTGCAGTAGATATTTCAGAAACACTCACAAATCTCCTGAATACCTATATTTCCAGTTTCTCGCATGCCTGTTGTCCAGCCCATTTTTGTGCCATTTATCCTGTAAATGTTGGTGCTCAAGATTATACTCATAAACGTGAATTCTGCAGTAGTTTATAGATAACGGAAATTATCCACTGCCAAAAAATCTACTGCAGAAATGAAAACACGAAGTATAACAATAGGAACGAGATTGAAACTGTGGATGAGTTCGCAGATATTTAACTTCAGGAGGTGGGGGAAATGTGGCCATTGCCATATGTCGTGTTTTTTGGTGCTTGTATATTGCTGTTGGTTATTGCTTATTTTGCAGTAGTGTTTATCGTCACTATACCGATTCTGTGTTTGTGGTTTTGGTTGCTTCCTAAAATGGTGAATCTGATGGGGAGGCACACTACTAATCGTTTTACTCGAGAATTTGCCTCTACTTGGATAATTGCTGGACTGCCAATACCATTTATCGCAATGGTGTTTTTGATTAGCCCGAAGGCAATGTGGATTTTATTTGGGATAGATTTAGTGCTGTGGTTTCTGCTGGCAGTGTTTTTGACGATCAGTAGCTGGAAAGAACCGCTCGAACCTTGGGAAGATATGTGGTGATCTACTTCAGAAATTAGAAGTGGCAGTATACACGGTAGAAACAACTTTAGGAGAACAATCTAATGTCCATTACATATGTTATAAAAACTGATAGAACTGAGCGTCATATTGTCGTTGCAGACAGCCCACAAAATGCAAAACGCATCCTTGCTGAACGTCTCGCTGTGCTTTACGGGGAGCGGGAGGCAAATTCATTAGCGGAAAATGCTCTAATTACTAACACATGGAGGAACGGAGACGGCTTGAAGATGACTCTTTATGCGACGCATTGTTTCCAAACATCTGAGCACAAATCAAAGGTTTCCGAATGAAATCTGCTGCAAATTGGAAGGCAGTCTAATGACAAAAACATTTCTGATCCAAACTGAAGAAAATGAGCATCACATTGTAGTAGCCGACACGGAACTGAGTGCAAAATTCATTTTGGCTACACACCTAATGGAGCTTTTGGGAGACGAGGAAGGCAAACGGTTAATGTATACAGCTGTGGTGCTTTCTTCTTGGTATCACGTAGACGGTTGTAAATTAACGTTTTACGCACATCATTGTATTTGCAGTGCCCGTTTTTAGGTTATACAGTTTGGCACCGATGGTTTTGCATATTCTAATTTAGAAATCACCGACACAATGATAAGGGAGGACTGAAAACAAGGTTGTTGAAATGATTGAACACGCAATTATTGAGAGATTGAAGCGGGATGTAGAAAAAGCAATTAGACCCAACGTTTTTTTGCAGTGGCTCGCATCACATCAGGATGAAGAGGAATACACTGAGATTCTATATACAGTGAATGAACTGTTGTATGGGACTGAAGAAGAGATAATGATCGAGATGTTGGAGAATTACGATTACGAGAACGAATTGGATGAAGACGATCCGAATTACGACGACAAGATGTGGGAACGGGCAGGACTTGAGTGCAATCATGACCACATAGGTTTCTATCAGGATGACGAGTATGTTGTCGCCTGGAATTCAACTAAAGATGAACTAATATTCTCGGTTCATCTGCCCGAATGGATTATTGACCTGGATAAACTGGCAATGTTCCAGCGGAATGTCATGGGGCGACCTCTGTTTTTCTGGCAAGTTCGGGAGTATCTGTTTTACAGATGGGGATTGGAAGATGAAAACTCATTTCCAATGCCAGGCATGGATCATTGGACTGATTAACAACATGTATAGGCTTAGGTAACTAATAATCACCTGCACAAACTGCAAAAATCTACTGCAGAATGTCTATCCCCAAGTATATGTATATATTAGAAAACTTGGGGGAATGGAACAATGCGCAAAGGATATGAAAAGGTTGTAAATCGGTTAATCGGAGAGATGGAAAAAGGTAAAATTCCGTGGAAACGACCATGGGTTATTCCTATGAATGCTGTGTCAAAGAAGCCTTATCGGGGAATTAACTACCTGAGTTTATCTTCTGCTGACTTCACTGATCCCAGATACCTGACTTATCTTCAGGCAAAAGACCTTGGAGGTAGTGTTAAGCAGGGCGAACATGGGTTTCCGATAGTTAAATGGATCATTCCTACTAAAAAGGATTTGGAGAAAAATCCAAACGCCAAGCCCTGGATTCAGTGTTTTACGGTTTTTAACGTTGAACAGTGTGAAAACTTGGATAAGTTGCCAGCATTGATTTCTGTTGAACACAATCCACTGACAGAGGCTCAAGCTATCATAGACAACTGGAGTGGCAAACCCACAATTGAAACAGGTGGTTTTCATGCTGGATATAATTATCGTCAGGACAAGATAATCATGCCTGAAATGGGGAAGTTCAAGTCGCCCGAGGCATATTACGATACTATGTTTCACGAGTTAATCCACTCAACAGGCGACATAACTCGATTGGACAGAGAGCGAGCACCTAAGTCAATAAAAGACAAATATGCTTATGAGGAGTTGATAGCCGAAATTGGTGGGGCTATGATGTGCTCAGAAGCCCACATTGATAATAGCAATCTGACAGAAAACAACGCTGCATACCTTCAGAGTTGGCTGAAGGCTGTAAATGATGACCCTGGCATGATTGTGAAAGCTGCAAGCGAGGCTGCTAGAGCTGTGGATATGATTTTGGGTAGAAATCAGATCCAGGAAGACCTTGAGCCTGAAGAAGAAAGTGTCTTGCAGATTGCTTAAGTGAATATTAGGGGAAGTGCTTTCCACTTCCCTTCATATAGTCCCATTTTATATGCAGCCACACCGATATAAGGAATCACGCCGTTTGGAACTTAGATTTTCAGATAGGGTTCCTTGACAAGACCTCCCCCCCATCATCTATGGCAAAAAAACAGGTATGGCAACAATTAGACATCTTAATTATCCACCACATTTCTAACCATCCAAAAGCCCCAATGATATACAACTGGCAAATCGAGCATGGGCAAAAAATCTACTGCAGAAATCCCAATTGAGGGTATAAGAGCAGAACTAATTTTCACGGAGGACTAAAATGTCGAATACTGTTTGTCTTGAGGCATGTGATTTTGTAAATCCTGTAACTGGTAATGCTACAAAGGGATACCGCATATATGATGACTTTGGTCAGTCATACAACAATACTTTAGAAACAGTATCCCAAGATGATTTGGAATTGCTGCAGCAAGTTCTTGCAGAGGATATTGACGGAGTAACGGCTGGCATGCTGGATTATATACGGGAAAATTTGTCGGGCATGAACATTAACGATGAATATTACGAGTGGGAACAAATTGAGGACATCCTTAATCCTCCTGATAGCGTCCCCAATTGGAAAGGCATTCATGAACAAGTCTGTGTAGTGGTGATAGGGAATGTCAATGTCGTTGATCGCCTGTTTCTTTGTGATTCCAATATAGAAGCAGAAACAAAGTTCATGGAATTATGCAGCGACTTGGTTCCTGATTGGAAAAACTATGCAAGCGAAACTGTCATGGATATTCTGATTGATGGATATATCGAAACTGAGACTGGCAGTATCTGCATAACTCATCCTGAACCCAAATGCCCCTGTGAAAATTAGTTTCTACTGGGACAAAAATCTACTGCAGAAATCCCAATTGAAAGTATACCTGTAAGAACTAACATTCACGGAGGTAATCACAATGCATAATATCTATATCGTAACTGTTGAAAAATCTCATATAACCACTGGAACAATAAAGGTGTTCACTTTTTCTGCTGAAGAAGCAGTGGACATTGTGTATGAACGAATATCAGTGGGAGATTTGCAACCATGTTCAGATGAAATCCAATGGGATGACACGAGGTATGATGAGGGTTCGCTCAGCACTACTGGCGAAGTAAACAAAGCCGTTTAGTGACAGTTCAAATATCTACTGCAGAAATCCCAATTTGGAAGTATGGCTGTAGAAGCTAATATTCACTTGGGGGACATTATGAACAAGAAACTGCAAAACAGAATGAACAGATTACTGCCTGGTGGAATTCCCAAATACATTCGATGCTATGAGTCAAAAGATGACTGCCTTGACCCGTATACAGTTGTTTTCTCGGGACGCTATAGGCATTTTACGGGTGGAAGGTTTCTATACATATCTATGTCAGCAAGTCCTTTTCATCCACAAGGCATCGGTCAACACGGTTGTAGTGAAACGCCAATTGATACACCAACCTATGGGCATCTTGGGAGGAAAATCACATTTGAAGAGCTTCCCGAGGATTGCCGAAGATTAGTTCTGAAGGACTACAAAGGTCTTTGGAGTTTAGGTGAAAGTTTCTTTTCTGACGGGTGATTCAAATTGCTGAAACAGCCATGAATTGGCGTTCGTGCCGGTATTGAACGGATTGTCGGACATGTTGAGTATATCCTGCATGATTACTAATAGGAGAAAATGTAATGCTTTACAAACTTCAAAGAATGGATTTTGACGGCAAAATCACCGATATTCGGGAATTTCGTCGTGAACATCAGCTCATCGAAGCCCAAAACGAATGTGACAGCAATTATGATCTACATATACTTGCTGTTGAAGGGTTGGGCAAACTCAATGGCAGGATCATCTATCCTGATGAGGACAGACTTTTTCCAGATGAAGGTCGTGATGAAGCTGATTTACGGGCACAAGGTTATGTGTGGATATGTCCTTATTGCGGGATTGTTGTTAGAGAGGTAGACAGCAAAGAAGAAGTAGAGTCTCCTAATTGTGAGGAAGAATAGAAATTGGATATCCCTGAACAGACTGATGAATGATTAACCGCTGGACAGACTTAACACCTGAATACGCCCTGCCTAAGCCCCAACAGGCGGGGCATTTCCGCATTTGCCCACACTTATTAGAAAAACTCACATTTCCTCATGACCCTGCCGATCCAATTCTGAAAACTGCGAAACTAATGTTCCTGGCATCTGTAAAATCTACTGCAGAACTGCGAAATCGAAGTATATTAGTGAGACCAGCACAAATTGTATCGGTATACGAGACTGGTGCTGCATGGAACATCAGGCGTAAACCACCAGAATATCCCAATGGGATTGTAGTCGATGTGTCTATAGCATTCTCTTACTAATGATTGCTATATTATGAAGGACATTAACATGCATAATGATAAACCACAGGTTGAAATGCACAACAATATTACTGAATATGAGGTGGTGTCGGGTCGTAGATTTTCCCTCACTAATAAGGAAACAGGAAATAGAGAGGATGTCTTTATTCCTTTTGACCTTCCTATCAACTTAAATGATAAGATTGCTGAGACAGCTAATGTTCTGTATGTCGGCACAGCCCATGAGTGTTTTGAGTTTGTTGCAAAAAAGCAATCCGCAAGGAAAGACAATGTCGTCTCTGCATATATTCTGGATGATGGCAGATGTGTTTTGATGCGCCCACATAGTCATGATAATACGGCAAGATTAGTCTTACCACAGGCAATGGTGCCAGAAACACATATATACGACAAGGAATTTGTCTTGAGTGTTAATGCTCATCTCATGCCGTTATATTCCAGGGCAATACGAGTTCAGATGTATCCGAATGGAATTGGCGTTAGTGTGGAAATGCTCAAACCGCCTAATGTGGAGCAAATACAGTCAATTCGGGAATATTACGAATCGACAACTGGAGATGTCTTTATGGCTGAAATGAGATACAATCTGAAGATAATTGGTCGGATGAGAACATGGCAGGAGTTTTATGAATATATTACTGTGCAGCGCACAAAGACATTCGCTAATTTTCTGATGCATATTCAGGATGTTTCATTATGACATGAGGTTTGGATGTTGCCAGGCACGGTTCAATGTGTCGGTGGAACTCTCATGTGCTTCGTATGACAGCATTCCAAGCACAGAAAATCCCCATAAAAATATATTTAGAAACGACAGGTTAATCGATGTGGAATCCTGTATAAATAATATTGTAGGCACAATTAAATATGGCGGGAATAATTAGGAACTTATAATCCCTGAGAAAAGGTAGTTTTACTCACACTTCAATACCCATTCCCGCCGCTATGATTTTCAAGTGTGAAATATGCAGGAATGGAAGTGTGAGCAGTGAGAGTATTTAAAGCCCGAGTATCAGCATCTTACCGAAATCAGATTCAACTACAACTTAATCTGCCTGATGAAGACTATTCCAACTGGAAACTTTTGGAATATATTCTGTTTTATCCCGAAGAAGACAGAGATGATAACCACCAATTTGTCATTCATCATAAAACAGTTCAGGCTATTTGCAATTCTACTAAATCTGCTGGTGAGTTAATGCGAGCATTTGAAGATGCCACTGGAATAATACTCAATATAACGCCATATACAACCTACGGAAGCAAAGCCCGCACAATTCAGCCAACAATCCCCAATAATATAAAGTCCCTGACAACTGAAGAAAATAATATTCCCAATGGTAAAAAGATAGACCCTGTGTTCTTTTCTTCTGGAGAACATATTACAGCCTATATGGAACGTGTGGAAAATGAGACTTATCTTCAGGACATCATGAAGAAGGAGTTCTCTCCTGAACATCCTCTATATGACGTAATACAATATCTGCATGATCATAAACGCTTAATCTGGACAAAGAAACGTGTTCAAGTAGTTGCGCCGCAAGTCTATGAATATATAGCAGAAATGCCAGAGGAAGACGAAAGACTTAGATGTAGCCGCATCTGGCACTTCATTGAACAATATTCCAGCATTGAATATGACTATGTTTCTAACACTCGGCGCATATATTCATGCAACTCAAACCTCATCACAATCAATAGACAAATCAGAGAATTAGTTTTCTCTAACTGTTTTCATCTTGACCTCAAAGCAGCACATTTGGGAATTGTGGCGAAACTCTGGAATTTACCTCTTGTGACTGAATTCCTATTAAAAGGTGGGAGTATCTGGACTGAACTGTTTTCTCACTGTGGAATATCGAAATCTGAAGACAACAAAGACAAACTTAAAAGATGTCTGTATGCAGTTTTATATGGCAAAGCAAGAACTGGCAACGGAAAGGAACCAAACTTAACTAAATTTACTGATGGAATATTGGGAAAATTAGCTGCTTCAAAATTTCGAAGCCATTATCTTATTAGGGAATTATTGACTCATAGAGATATTGCTCTTCAACGGATCAAAGACACTGGGGGAACATTAGATGGCTTCAATTCATTTATTTCATTAAATTCTACTTCTAAATCCAATATTAGCTCCCAAGCCAAGTCAGTCCTGTCCTCAACAGTTCAATCTTATGAAGTTAAGCTAATGCTTACAGCCTTTAACGTTATACAGGCTAATCCTGACTTACTCCTTACAGCATGGATACATGATGGAATATATGTGGCTACCACCCACCACAAAGAAAGAGCAGAGAGATATATAGCAGAAATCCAGTCTGCTGTGCAGACAGTTATAGATGAACTAGGATTCATAACAGAATTAGAAAGAAATCCTAATTTTCCTATTACAAAAAAATAAGAAATAATTAACATTTGTAACAGTAATACCTATGGTTCCTCTTCTGGAACTCAAATTACCGCATCAGAGGACCAGAATTGAAGATTATGACTAATATGAAAGGAAAAAATGAAATGAGAAAAAGAATAAAATTGAGTGAAATAGATAGAATCAATGTGATGCCAGTAGTAAAGCAAAACAGTGCAATTATTACACCTAAAGTAGCTAATGTTCAAATACAGCCAATTATAGAAATAGTAGATGAGCCTGATGAGATAATAAATTACGATGAATATATAAATTCTGAAGATTGGCGATTGTTAAAACAAGATATCTTGAAGTCAGCTAATTTTAGATGCCAGTTATGTAGTAGCGGAGATAAATTGAGATTGCATCACAATACATACGAACGCTTAGGGCATGAATTGCGCTCTGACGTTGTTATTTTGTGTGAGCGTTGCCACAGTATCTTTCACGGTGTGAGTGATGAAAGGTTTCCACCACTTCACATACCAAAACGGCATTTGATGAAGGGATATGGACTGCGACGTTATATATTATCTGATACAGATATTGTTGAAGCTGTTGATTCTCTGAAACGGATCAGAAGTCCCAAAAGGATTGAAACACCAGAAGAACTGCATTCAACTATTGCTTTCGTAATAACCTATATACCTGGGTTGAACATAAAGCAATTGAGGTATGCAGTCAAATTGTATTTGTCGGGATACCATAGAAATGAAAACCTTGTAAAAGACGGCATAGAGGCAATGAGGCAATTACAGATGTTTGATGAGGAAAAAACAACAAGGGGAATATTACTGTCTATAAATACATATTGTGCGCCACCCATTGAACACCGCTGAATGATATGAAGTGGAGTGGATGGGAGTCGAGATTTTATGAATGGAAAATTGTTCAGGTGATTGTTCTGGCTAATATTCGGTATAACAGTTGTCTGGTTAGTTATTATCGCTTCATAAGCGTTTTTTGGGTGGGTGATAATAGTTGAAAGATAATGTCGGCACACCGACACTATTTCCAAAGGTATATGCGTTATAGATACCCATAGACCCCATTGCCCTCACTGGAGTATGCTTGTGCTGCACCAACTATTGAACACCGCCAAATAATATGAAGTCCAACATATGGGGTTGAAATGAACGGTATCTATTCGTGGGATTTTGAGAATGTGGCAGTTTCAGGGAGTTTTGGAGTAATGAACCATTGTGGTGGTTGAAAGTCGATTGTAGAGCTAATATTCAAGATGCACTAATGTGGACTAAGATTGCACATGCTTATTTGAGGTTAGAGAGTGCATCGAACATAATTGAAATATCCCGTTACTCTTATTCAGTTGTTTCACTTTCAGACTTGGCAATTTTCCAAATAGCCTGAATTATCTCCAGGACAATGAATTCAGGATTATCACTAACTGCATCTTCTGGTTTGGGTTTGCTCTGCAAATATTGAGTTTGTATTGTCATTCCAAGCCCCAGGCACAACTTCGGTATCTCTTGCTCGGGTAGGCGATATATATACCGTTTACCATCTACTGATAACGAATCATATAACTCTTGAGTGATTTTCTGTATAGTCATGACTCTACCCTTAATGCCAGGGCTATTGATGGGTAGATGAAATTACATACGATAAAATTCGTCCTTGCCTTATATTCTATAGGTTCCCGCAAAGCGGATGGGATAAACGGTTATGAGATTGAAGATATGATTACACTGACTATCTGAGATGAGGATAGCCTGAATCTAAGCCACATTGAGATTTCTCAATCCAAGTGGGATATTCCCATATTGTGCTTAATCTGCCTGCCGATTTTCAGACTTGGCAATTTCCCAGATAGCTTTGATGATTTCGGCACAAATATCATCTGTATCGAAAACAATCGCATTTTGTGGTTTGGTTTTGCCCCACAAATATTGGTTGCGCACTGCCGTTCCTAAGCCATGATGCAATTTCGGCAACTCATTTTCAGATAAGCCAGCAATATACTCTCTATCTGCTGAAGATAATGCTGAATACACTTCCTGTGCGATTTCTTGACTGGTCATGATTGTTCTCCAAGTCGCTATACGCCAGGCATGGAATGTGTAGATGTTAGCATATTTCGTTCAATATAGATATAATTCCTGATTAGATTATTAGCTGATACATTGACAATAATCCCGTGGGGATTTGAACTGGCATTCATTCGGAATTGAAAGTAGTTGCGGGGCGTTTTAACGCCGTTATTGTCGTCGGATGAATGGCGTCGAATGACCGATATTTCCCCAGTAAAGTTGGGGTAGTTGGAGATTTCAGGGACTTTTGGAGTAATGAACCAATACAGTGTCTGAAAAACACTTGTAGAGCTAATATTCAAGGGAAATAGGAATGTGAATTAGTTTCATGCCGACTAATCTGAGGCGAGTAATGTCGTTAGGACAGTGAATGAAAGCCACATTGAGATTGCCCAATCCAAAATGGGATATTCTCATATGGTCTTTATTCTGCTTAGTTACTCTCTGATGTGGCAATTTCCCAGATAGCCCTGATTATCTCACAGGAAATAACATCCATATGTGGACTAACTGCATTTTCAAGTTTTTGTTTATGCCATAGATACTGGTTCTGTATCGCCGTTTCTGGTCCATAATACAGGTTAATCAAATTAGGTTCAGATAAACTGATTATGTAATGCTTTTCTTCTGCAGATAATGTCGAGTGAACTTCCATTGCAATGTCTTGAATTCTCATTATTAACCTCAATGCAATTATATGCCAAAAATGGCATTGATAGATGCCAGAATAATCAGACCCATTCAGAAAATACATCGACAATAATCCATTGGATATTGAGTGAAGAAACAGAAAAGTTGGCATGTTATTATTCTGAATTGTCGTGAGGACGGTGAATCGAAGCCACATCAGATTTCTCAATCCAAAAT
>Ga0118677_10002666_pt1 | contig 35389 bp, 25 predicted proteins | sample AliMusrvi5mmetaG_FD_86154 | JGI IMG/M metagenome (GOLD analysis project Ga0118677, IMG submission 86154)
GTCCGGGTGTGATCGTCGCCACGCCAGGCTGCAGCAACCCGAGCTGCGTGAAATTGCGTCCGTCAAGGGGCAAGTCCGTCAACTCACGGCTGCTGACCACATTGCCCAGCTCATTGGAGCTGGTATTCACCAGCGGCGTTTCGGCGTTGACCGTGACGCTGTCTTTGTCTCTCGCCAGCGTGAGCGCCACATCGATGCGGGCCGTCCGGCTCACGCTCAGCAGCACGGCCTTTCTTGTGTAGAGCGCAAAATTCGACGCTTCCACGGTCAGGTCGTACTCACCCGGAGGCAGCGCGGCATGATAGCTGCCCGTGCGGAGAGTCTGCTGTGTCCGCGTGAAGCCGGTTGCGGCATTGGTCAGGCGAACCGTTGCGCCGGGCACGGAACTGCCGGAAGGATCGGTAATGCGTCCCTCCAGAATTCCGGTGGTGTCCTGCGCGAACGCGGGAACAGCCAGTAAGAGAAGTGCCGGAAGTATTTTCATTCGTTTACAGCCCGGGGGCTATTGAATCGCAATGGTCACGGTGTTCGAGATCACGCCGCCCACGCTGAGCGCCAACGCGATCGCGTCGCCGGCGGGCGCGGTGTCCGGTATCTGCACATTCACCTGAAACAGACCGACGGACCCGGGCGCCAGCCCCGCGAACGCCGCGGGAACGCTCACGCCGTTCAGCAGGACAGAGACAGCGGAACGCGTGGTGGATGAGGCATCCGGCGTCGCCGCGCCCGTTGCCGGCGGGTTGTTCACTTCACCCAGGCCCACGCAATAGACGGTGATGAAGCTGCCCTTCGCCGCGGCGCGCGACTCCGCCGCTCCGGCGCTTCCGGGCGGCGCCGCCAGCGCGCGGCTGTTGGCGAGCGTGACCAGCCCCTGGCCCGTCCCCTGTTGATTGACGCTGAAGACCGCTGGCGCGAACGCCGCCAGTGGCACCTGAAAGGTCGCGCTCGAACCGTTGGCGCTGGTCGCCGTCAGCGTGGCCGACGCCAGCCCGCGCAGTTCCCAGGGAATCTGAATGTTCGCCTGGTTCGGCGCCGTGGAGAACAACGGCGCGGGCATGGAACCGTTGAATGTCATGGAAACTCCGCTGAGTGTATTGGGCAGCGGAACTCCCGCCGCCACATGCAGGTCCGCCGCAAGACCGGTCTGGAACACCGCCGCCACGCTGCCCGGCGAGACCGGCGAGTGGAAGCTCGCGCCGTCCAGTATCCGAACCGCATTCGCCGTGGCGCCAGCCGCTGCATCCGCGCCGTCACGCTGGGCGAATCTCACGGTATAGCCGCCGATGCGGTTGCCGTGGTCGAGGCCGACATCGATGTCGGACCGGGAATGAATGCCCCCATAAAGACGGGAAATCGCCGCCTCCTGCATTTGCGCGCTGAAGTAAGCTGCGCCGCCGGGGAACACGTAGCTCAGCACCGCACTAGCGGCGGCTGAAAAGGTGGAGTGCCCCGACGTGTACGACGGAAAGTTCGGAAGACCGATCACCGTTTTGATCCGCGGATCGAGCTGCATGGGCCGGGGATTGAAATACGCGTACTTCACGTCCCAGCAGCCGATGGCGGCATCGTGCAAAGCCATATCGAGCAGCGCGAAAGCCCGCGCGGCGCGCACTTCAGTAAAGTGCGCATTCGTCACGTAAGTCTCCGCGATGAAATTCCAATGGCCAGGCGGCGTGGGCGAACTGGCGCCATCGGCCCACTTGGTGGCGATCGCCAGCTGCGCACGCGACAGATGTTCGATAGTGGATTTCACCTCCGCCGTCTCCTTCGCCATCTGTGCCGATGTCGAAGAGGGCGGGGGACCGGGCCGCTCTTTGAGAATGTCCGCCGGCGTCATCATCCACGCCTTCACGTTGCCGAAAAATGGCAGCATCGGCGGCCGGGGCGGTGTCTCCTGGCTCTTCCACGGAATCTCTCCCCGCGCCACCGCCGCGTCTGCCAGCGCCTGCCACTGCGCGGCCGTGCCGGTGGCTGCCCTCAGCCCGTCCGTGCTCGCGCGCGCCGCGAAAACCGCGGCCACAGCCTGACCAAGAGCCACGCCTGCCGCGATATCGCTCGCCGTGGCCCTGCCGGAAAGCAGCGCGAACTGTTGCTGTTCCGCGGCCTTCTGGTTGATTTCATCGATCGACGTCGGGAACAGGATCTTCAGCAGCGCGGCGGTCACGCCGGAGAGCACCGCATCCTCCGACGGATACGACGGCAGGTCGTTGACCGGGGCCAGCGCCTGAATTCCGCTGTCCGTCTTCGACAGCGAAGGGCGATTGTACAGATATTTGTAATACCAGGCGGCCTTCAGCGCCTCATACTGCGCCACCGCGACATAACTGTAAGAGCGCGCCGCATAGGGCGGATTGGCGAACGGGAACTGCGGAAACGCGAACGGATTGGCCGCATCCGGAAACGAGTAGGTGCCGTCCGCATTGGGTTCGGGCGGCAGATCGGAGCGCGCCACCAGTTCGAGCAGGATCTGATTCCAGCGCACCACGCCGCCTCCGCTCCAGTACGTGATCGCCTGCCGTTGCGCGGTGGTGAGGCGAGCCTGGGCGGCTCTCACGGACGCCAGTTCCGCCTGATAGCCCGCGTCGCTCACCGGCGCCGGAGCGGCCACCGGAATCTGGCCCGGGCCGCTCAGCACGATCATCTGCCAGCTGCCAGCGTCGGCATCGTTTGTCGCCGCCAGGGAGGGCAGCGCCGTCGCGCACGCCATCAGGGCGGTTGCAAACCAACAAATACACGGGGGTCTCATCGGGGCGTTCCTCTGGTGTTGCTGCCGCGGAAGTGCAGTGTGTAGAGCAGGGCCGTCGTATAGGTGGTGCTCTGCCCCGCGTTGCGGCCATCCACCGTGTAGCCGAACGCGAACTGGAAGGCAAGATTCTCCAGTTTGGGGACCGGATACATCAGCGTGGCGCCAACCCTGGAATAATTTATGTGGTTGGAGATGAACGGCATGTCCTGGCGCCGGATTTCGCCTCCACCCTGCGTCCTCTGCTGCGAGAAGAAGACGTTCGCCATCCTTACGCGTTTGCGGCAGCCGCCGCTCACCACGTAGTCGAACACATCCGGCATATCAACCACATCGGTCAGGAAGAGGTGGCCGTCGGTGTAATAGTAAGGCCGGTCAAGCGTCACGCTGTCGCGCCACGTGAAGGCGGAGGAGCCGTTGACAAACCATCCCCGGTCCGCCTCATAATTCAGCGTGAAGCGGCCTGAAACGCGCTGGCTTTGGTTGCCGATGGAGAGCGGTTGAAAATCCGGCTCATAATTCGTCAGCGGGAAAGTGCCGGAGACCACGGCAAAGGCCCGCACCGAGCCGTGCTTCTCCAGACGCTTTTCCAGAAAGTTGTATTTGGCCGCCACCGTAATATCCTGGAGCCCTTTCATGTCGTGCAGCACGCCCTGGCTGGCATGGGTCCAGATAAACGGCACGGCCGCGATCAGATTCAGCCGGTCGTTAACACCGTAATCGGCATACCAGATGTTGGTCTGTGTGCTGACGCGCCCGAGATTGCCGTTCGAGCGCTTCAGACGGCCTTCCCAGTATTCGTCCCAGCTGTCGTGCGTGTAGAGATTCCCTGTGAACAGCGTGCGCCTCGCGACCAGAAAGCCATCGTCGATGGTCTGAGCCTGAGCCAGCAACGGTACGGCGGCGACGAGAAGGATGCCGCATAGCGCGGTTCGGGTCGGCCCGGAGCAGACTGATGGGCTGGATTCTAAGGCGTGAGCCAAGGGCTGATTCCGTGGAACGGAGAGATTCATTTGGAGCGGCGCACCCGGCGTGGCAAGCGTCAAAGATCGAGTTAAACACGGACTCGGGGGCGATTGCGATAGTGTGAAAACACTACCGCTATTGCGGAACAGGCGTGTCAGCGCCGGTGAATCAGGCGCGGAACAACTGAACTTTCAAAACGATGGACCAAGCCCCCGCTACACGACCGGAGTGGGTAACCCGACAGGTAATCCTTAATGCGGCCAGGACGACCCACCCTTTCTTAACTTCGTATTGCGCCCTTTCCCACGAATATTGCCCTTGAGGACCCTCTCGGCGTTAATCGTCGCGCAGAGCCCTGGCTGGATCGAGGGCAGCGGCGCGCAGGGAAGGTTTCAGCATCGCGAGAATCGAAACTGACCCCAGCAAACATATAACAATCGCAAAGGTGAGCGGATCCCGTGAATCGATAGGAACGGGCGTCAGGCTCATAAATCGCGCCAGAGATTCCCCGACGGCAAAGGCGAGCGCGACACCCGCGGCGAGCCCGAAAGCTATGGGCCGAAAGCCCACAGTAAATACCGAGCGCACAATCATCGATCGCGTGGCGCCAAGCGCCATCCTGATGCCAAGCTCTTTGGTTCGCCGGCTGACGGCAAACGCGACGACTCCATAAATCCCCAGGGCTGAAAGCGAGAGCGCCAGCAGGCCCAGCACGCCGGTCAGGCGCGCAAAGACGCTCACTTTTTCCGCGTCCTCATCCATCAGGTTGCGAAGCGTCTTCGGGAGGGCGTTGATATCGGGATCGAACCGGCGAACCACATCGCGCACCCGGACTGCAACGTCGTGGGAGTTACCTTCAAAGCGGACGACCAGCGAATCCGCCTGCGAACCCGCACCGTCCCAACGGTAAAGAACAGGTCCGTCGGCCATTCCCGCATGCTCTGCCTGGAGATCGCGTGTTACACCCGTGACGACAAGCGCGACACCGCCGGACAGCTGGACGGTCTCTCCGAGCGGGTCCCTTCCCGGCCAGAGTCGTTCCGCCAGGGCTTGCGACACCACCGTTTCGCCGGGACTTCGAAAGGTGTGTCCGCGCAGGAAACCGATCCGCAGGGTCTCGAAATAGTTACTGGAAACAGTGCTCACCCGGCTCTTCTTCCCCGAGCCGGGCTGCTGCCCGCCGGTCCTTACCTCTTCCAGATCGTTGCCGAATTCACCCAGACCTAAAGGCGAGCCCGTGGCCACACTTTTCACCTGCGGAATCCCTCCGATCCCGATTGCTGCCGCGGTGGCATCCACGCCCTTGCGCAGCGATAGGGAGAGCACATTGCGGTTCCCGAAGCCGGGATCGGAACTGAACATTCTTTGCTGCGCGCGCAGGAAAAGCAGCGCACCAACCAGCAGGGTCATGCTCATTGCCACCTGTGCGCCGATCAGGAAACTGTGGATGCGCTTACCGCCCGTGCCCGACACCGCATCGGCCGCCTTCATGGAACCCATCAGATCGACCCGGAGCGATTCGCCTGTCGGCGAGAGACCGGCCACGGCGGCGCACGCCAGCGCAGCCAGGCATAAATAGCCGAAAACGGGGAGATCCGGCTGCATCTGAAGCATCGGCACGTTGGGCGAGGCGGCGAGGATCTTCTTAAACAAAGCCGGCGACTGGCAGGCGACCCAAAGACTCAGCCCGCTGGCGACTGAGCTCAGCATCAGAATCTCGGCCATCAGCATGCGCACCAGTCTGGCGCGCGGCGCGCCCAGAGCGAGTCGAATGCCCATTTCGCGCCGGCGTTCCACAGCCCGTGATAGTTGCAGCACCGTGACATTCGTGCAGGCGATGAGCAAAATCAGAAGCAGCGCGCCCATCACAAGCGACGCCATCCAGAAAATCAGGCCTCGCATCGAGGGCTCCTCCGCGAACGAACCATTGGTGACAAGGAGCGTGGTCTTGCGGCCAGGTTCGAGTTGGTCCTGCTGTGCCGCAATCACCGCGAGTTCGGCCGTCGCTTCGGAACGCGAACGCCCTGGCCTGAGCCGCCCTTCCACGGTGAGCCAGCGCTCCGAGTCCGCGTGAAAGAAATTGCGGCTATCGTAGAACAGAGGCTGAGCCGACCACGGAATCCAGATGCCCGGGCCGCGCACCCGCCCGGCATAGCCCGCGGGCAATACGGCGATTATTGTGAACGGGATCCGATTCAACGTCAGAGTTCTGCCGGTTACGGTTGAACTGTCGCCGAACCGGGTCTTCACGAACTCTTCGCTCACGATCACCACGTGCCTGCCGTTGCCCGGCGAGCACTCATCATCTGTAAACAGGCGCCCTTCGACAGGCAATACCTGTCCATAGACCCGAAAGAAGTTGCCGGTGACCAGCATCCCCAGGATCGAATTCTCTTCGCGCCCGACTGTCACCCGCGCCGTGTTCCATGCCGCAAGGTCCGAAAGCGTGCGGGCGCCTGCCGCGAACGCCCGGTAATCCTTCACCGATATCGACCACGCGGTGTCCCGGGCGGGGTGATCGTAGCGGTATTCGGGCGAGAGATGAACGAAGGAGGCGGGATCCCGCTCTACCCGCGCACGAAACAGGAGACCATCGATCACGGTGAAGACGCCGACATTGAGGCCGAGTCCGAGCGTCAGGGTAAGAACCGTCGCGAGGGCCAGGCCTGGCTGGCGGGCGATGGACCGGAATGCGTATTGAAGATACTGGCTCACATGATCGAAGACAGATGGAGTGGCCGATTATTACGCCGTCCTTGCGCGTAGTGATTCATCGGAGCGATGCGCCGAATGCGGTCGCGATGGCGTGCTTCTGCGTCTCTCTGTGCCGGACTACCAGGCTCGCTAAGGAGAGTCCAGCGAGAGCGGTGGAGTCCGGAACCCGCCGGCGGGCGTGCCATGTTCCTGTTCACCATAGCGGCTCCGTGGGTCACCGTCTGCCCTGGCCGGCAGCGATCATTTACGCACCCACAGCCTTGCGCGTCCGCCTCCAAATTGCCGACGCCAACCCAATCCCAGTTCTTCCCGATAGATTCCGGCCCCGCCGTTCCTGTTTTCGTGCCTCGTCGCTTCTTTCGGGGTTACACCGAATCAACATTCGATTCTTACAACTCGCCGCTCCTGATTTCAGGCCCGTTTCGGTTGGCTCTGGCTTCGGGTCAAAACACTGCGCCCGGCGGGCAGCAGGACTCTGCTTTGTCGGTTCCCCCTAAAGGTCTCCCCCAACAAAGCGTCCTTTGCCCTAGGGAGCAGGACCCTGAAACTTGTCACAGCGAAGACGAGGTCGCCATCCAAGCCTCTCAAGGAGGCAGGAACTCGGCCGGGTTCCATAGCGGGATTGTCTGTTAAACAGTTTCAGAATGCCACTGGGTCGTCGAACTGGACTCAGATTCGGTCGTGCTCCTCGGGCTCAACGTCGGCCGCGTGATCAAGCACTTTGAGGAATGTCTCGCGACTTCCGCGGGCTGCTCTCTGCTTCAGTCGCTCCCATGAGGCCACCTGTTCCGCGAATGCCGAGGCGATGACATCGTCCACGGTCGCGTGTTGCAGGTCGGCAATCTCTCGTGCCTGCCGGTCGAGATCGCCGGGAATGTTGATGCTGAAGCTCAATTTGTCTGTCTCCGGAAGTTCAGGAATTCCGCCGGCGTCACTACTTCGACGGCTCGCTCAACCGCTCCCACGAAGTCTCTCTTATCGTACGTAAGGATTGTTGCGCCGATTTGAATCGCCAGAGCGAGAATCATTTCGTCGTCCGGATCGGACAGCCTCGGGCGTGCCGCGCGGACGGAAGGCACCAGGTTGCAGACTTGAAAAAGATAATCCAGGAACCCGTCGATTTCAGTTGCGCTCAGCCCCGGAAGCAGGTTGGCGCGTTTGAGAACTTCTTCGTACTCGAGCGCCAGTGCCACAGAGATGTTGACGCGGAAGAGACTTGTCCAACGTGGCGGAGAAGCGCCTGCGGTTTGTTTCCGCGTTGTAATATTAAAAACAAGTGCGCATTTCCCGTGAAAATAATCAGCTGGACGGGATGATGGCGGAAGTTCTGCTTGCCTCTAAAGCGCGCGCCGGGGCCGCCATGGTCCGCATCGGGGAGGCGCAGGCGTGGCCGCAGGTCGTCTCCCGGGCCGGCGTGTGGCGGGTGGTCCCGCAGCTGAGCGAACGCGTGACGTCGATGGAAGCGGAATTGCCCTGCCCGGAAGCCTTTCCTCTGCGCCGCGCCGCTATCGAAGCCTTCGGAAAGTCGGCCTTTCGCATGGCGAAGGGAGTGGAAGCGATCCGCGCGCTGGAACGGTGCGGAATCCGGGTGGCGGCTTTCAAAGGGCTTGCGGCCATCGCGATTCTTTATGGTTCGCCCCGCCGCCGCTCTTTGGGAGACGCGGATCTGATTATTTCAGAAGATCAACTCGGCGCCGCACTGGCCTGTCTTGCCGCCGCAGGTTTCGAGCGCCGTTCCGGGGAATCCTTCGCGCAATACGTGCGTTTTGTGGAAAATGCGCCGGGGTTCGCGGGCAACCGCGCCGTGGCGCTGCACGGGCCCGGGGACAGCGAAATCGATCTTCACTGGGAACTCGGCAGCAGCGGACTAACGAATCCCGAATTGCTCGACAGAGCGGTCCCGGTGGTCCTGGGGGGCGCCACGGTTCCGGTGGTCCATCCAGTGGATGCCTTTCTGCTTTCGGCCCACCACACGGTCCGCGACAACTTCTCGGTGGAAAGCTCGGTGCGCGATCTTGCGGACCTGCAGTTGTTGTGTCCTCTGGTTGCCGCCGCGGGTGGAGATCTGGAACTCGCCAGGCGGGCCGGCAGCGCGGGCCTGCTGGCGCCGGTGATCGCGGTGACGAAAATTCTGGAAGAGTTCGACCCGCGCGAGGCGGTCTGCGCTGTCGCCGCCACGGTCCGCCAGGCTGCCACGCGGGGTCAGTTGCGCGCCGCAAAGGGCCTGTCCGAAGCGTTTCGGTATCAACTGGAAAGCGGCAGCCTCAACCGGGACCTTCTGTATCTGGTCCACCCGCAGCCGTTCCGGCAGATTTTGACTGGCATGTGGCGCGACCGCGCCGGCTATCGTGAGAGCCGGCAGGCGGTGGAAGAGACACTGGGGCGCGATCACTCGCTCGCGCACCGGGCCGCCTCACTGGCCAGGGCGCTCGGAACATGGCGCGGGTTGCGGGTAGCGCGCGGTCTGGCGCGCGCCAAATTCGGATCGTCTTTATGATGCACACCCTATGAAACACGTCCGGCCGTCGGCCATTCAGATCGATGCCTCGTCGCACTGTCAGCTGGCGTGCCCGCTTTGTCCCACCGCGGACGGGCGCACGCGGCCGGGCCTGGGGCAGGGGCATCTGAAGCTGGCGGATTTCCGTGCCCTGCTGGACCGCAACCCCGAAATCCGGCACGTGGAACTCTCCAACTACGGCGAGATGTTTCTGAATCCGCAGCTCACCGAAATGCTGGCGTACGCCTTCGAACGCGGCGTCACGGTCAGCGGCGGCAACGGCGTGAACCTCAACAATGTGCGCGCGGAAGCGCTGGAGGCCGTCGTGCGGTACCGGGTGCGCACCCTCACCTGCTCCATTGACGGCGCCACGCAGCAGACTTACTCGAAATACCGGGTGAACGGAAATCTGGAGCGGGTTCTCGAGAATATCGACCGCATCCGCGAACATCGCCGTAAGGCGCGCTCCGCGTTCCCCGTGCTCACGTGGCAGTTCGTGGTATTCGGGCATAACGAAGACGAACTCGCGGCCGCGCGTGAAATGGCGGCGAAGCGGGGCATGAGCTTTCTGCCGCGTCTCTCCTGGGACAACACTCTGTCGCCGGTGCGGCAGCCGGAACTGGTCCGTATCGAGACCGGTCTTGGCGCGGCGGATCGCGACGAATACCTGCAGGAGAAGGGCTCCGGCTACACGCGGGACATTTGCTATCAGCTCTGGAACCAGCCGGTGCTCAACTGGGACGGACGCGTCAACGGATGCTGCGTGAACTACTGGCAGCCCTTCCCCGTGAACGCCTTTGATGCCGGACTGGAAGGCGCGGCCAATCATCCCGATCTCGCGTATGCGCGCGCCATGCTGAGCGGTAAGGCGGAGCCGCGGGCGGATATTCCCTGCACGCGCTGCCATCATTTCGAGGAGATCCGGCAGGCGGCGAACTGGATTACGCCCGAGGAGATTGCGGCGCAGTCCGACTCCCTCCGCATGGCGGCGCTGCTTCCCGAGGCTGCCGCGGGCGCAAGGTTTGCTCAGGTGATGGTGGTGAAAGGCTGGGATCCGCTGCCGGCGCCGGTCTGGCACACCACCGGGCGGGTCTTTCGTTTCGGCGTCGATACGGCCGTCTATTTCGCGCCCTCGGGTCCTGGCCGCTACACCGCCGTGCTCCGCATTCCGGGCGCGGGCGGCAAAAGCCAGGTCCGGATCTTTCGTTTTGAGATACCGGCGCGGCCGCTTTGCGCGGAAATCCCCCTCGATACAGAGCAGGCCGGCGCGGATTCGGAGAATGATTTCGATCTTTCCTCTTCCCCGGCGGCGCCCGAAAATATCTGGATACTATAATTGTCTTACCCCCCGGAGGATGTATTGGCCGATAATCAAGCGTATTACAGGGTTAACACGCCTGGCGTTCTGTACGAGCAGTTTGACGACGAGTTGGTGGCAATCAATCTCGACAGCGGTTCCTATCACAGCCTGGTGGGAGCGGCGGCCGATGCGTTTTTGCTGCTCGCCTCCGAAGCGTCGATACCGGAACTCGCGGTGGCCCTGTCGCGGAAATACGCGGCCACTGCCGCGCAGATTGAGACCGCTTTGGGCGGTTTCGCCGATCAATTGCTTAAAGAAAAGCTGATCGCCGTGGCGCCCGAGCCCGCAACGCGCGCGCCGCTGCATCTGCCCGGTAACCAGACCGGAGTGGCCTTCGTGCCCCCGAACGTCGCCGCCTACCACGATCTGCAGAGTCTCTTCCTGCTCGATCCGATTCACGAAGTGGGTGAACAGGGCTGGCCGCAGGCTCCGTCACCGGGCGGCCCTGATTCAGCGCCGTGAGAACGAACTTCGTCGATTATCTGCTGCAGTATTTCGAGGAAACGGTCGCGGAAACGGGCGCTTGCACCGAGAATATACGCCTCGCGGAGCGCGATATTCAGTTCTGCTTCGCGGGCGAACGCTCGAAAGACCTGATGCGGGCCTTCGTGCGGGGCAACGCTTCTCCCGCGGCGCCCGAACTCCGGGTGATGGTCTGGGACGGACAGACCCCGCCGCGCAATCATGTGCTGCGCGCTTACCTGTTCACGCTGACCAACTGGTGGCATGAATATGTCGGTCCGCGCGGCCACCTTCTCGACGTTCACGGGCCCGAATTCGACGCTGTTTACGTGCCTGGGCCCGATCTGCTTTACGTGGTGGATTCCCGGCGCAATCTCGCCTTCTGCTGGAAGCGCGAACCCACCCCGCTGCCCTACTGGGAAGTCTGTTCGCCGTTCCGCCCCCTGCTGCACTGCTGGATGCGGTCGCGCGGTCTGCAGTTCGTTCACGCGGCGGCGGTGGGAACGCCGGCCGGGGGCGTGCTCATGGCGGGCAAGGGCGGTTCGGGCAAGTCGAGCACCGCCCTCGCCTGCCTGCAAACAGCACTCCGCTATCTGTGCGACGACTATTGCGTCATCGGCCGGTCCGGCGAAAAGGACCCGGGCGAAGATTACGTCGCCCATGCGCTTTACTCCACCGCCAAACTGGTGGGGCAGCCGGATCTGGAACGCTTCCCCGCGCTGGCCCGGCACGTCTGGAATCCTGACCGGGAAGAGGATCAGAAAGCGGCCTTCTTCCTGCAGGAACACTATCCGGAAAGCTTCCTCGACCACTTCCCGTTAAGGGCAATGCTGCTGCCCGTTGTCACCGGCGAGCGCGACACAGGTTTCGCGCCGTGCAGCGCATCGAAGGCCCTCGCCGCGCTCGCCCCCTCCACGCTCTCGCAGTTGCCCGCGAGCGGGGCGGATGACCTGCGCTTTCTCGGTCAACTCGCGAAGCACGTGCCCGCTTATGAGCTGAGGCTCGGCACCGACATCGGTCAGATCCCCGGCGTCCTCCGCGAACTGATTTCCCTGCAGGCCGCCGAATGATCAGCGTGATTTCCCCGGCCCACAACGCGGCCTCGTTTTTCGATTCCTGGGTGGCCTCGATCGAGCGCCAGAAATGCGCCGATCTGGAGGTGATCCTGATCGACGACGGGTCCGCCGACGATCTCGCGGAACGCGCCGCGCGCGGACCGGCCTGGCTCCGCTACATCCGCCAGGAGAATCAGGGCCCCGCGGCGGCGCGCAATACGGGCATTCAGGCTTCCCGCGGTGAATTGCTGGCGTTTCTCGATCTCGACGACCTGTGGGCTCCCGGCCACCTGCAACGCTGTCAGGAAGCGCTGGCGCACGATCCTGGCGCGGGTATCGCGCAGGGGCTGATCCGCAACGTCATCACGAACAGCGCGAACATCGTGCAGTATTGTTCGCGCGCCTATCGGTTTCTGAATCTGGGCGCGGCCGTGTTCCGGCGGAGCGCGTTCGACCAGTGCGGCCTGTTCGATGCCCGGCTGCGCTTCGCGGAAGATTTCGACTTCATTACCCGCTGCTGGGAACAGGGCGTGCGCAAGATCAATCTGGAAGAGGTCTCGCTGCTCTATCACCGGCATGAGGCCAATATGACGAACGGAAAATCGGTCGTCGATCTGGGCGCCATCCGCGTCTACAAACTGCATTTGGACCGGGTGCGCGCCGGGCGCGCGCGCGACAACGCGGGCGAGGTTCTGCAGGTCGGATTTCCGCAGTACATCGGACAGACCATCGTGCCCCACGATCAGGGGTTGCGCGAGCCGTTATGACCGGTCCGGAAATCAGCGTGATCGTTCCGGTCTGGAATGCCGGCAAGCTGGTGGATCAGGCGCTTGCCTCGATCGGCGAGCAGCGCGTGGACGGCGTCGAGATCATTCTGGTGGACGATGGTTCCACCGACGGCTTCGCGGGGCGGCCGCAATGCCGGTGTCTGAGCCAGCCGAATCGCGGACCGGCAGCGGCGCGAAATCACGGTCTGCGGGAAGCGCGCGGCTCGCTGATTGCGTTTCTGGATGCCGACGATCTGTGGACGCCGGGCCATCTTCGCCGGCTGACCGCGGCGCTGCGGGAACATCCGGAGGCCGGCATCGCACAGGGCCGGATGCAGCAGTTCGCGGTGCGTGACGAATGGCAGCGAATACCGCAGCGGCCCCTACCGGATGCCGTACCTCGGAACCTGCCTGTTCCGTGCATCGGTTTTCCGCGACTGCGGCGTTTTCGACGAGAGCATGCGCTTCGGCGAAGATTACGATTTTCTGTTTCGCTGCTGGGAACAGAACGTGGGGAAGCTGCACGTGGAAGAGGTTTCGCTGCTTTACCGGCGGCACGCCGGCAATATGACGGGCGCCGATCACGCCGGCGCGCACATGACGGTGCTGAAGCGGCGGCTCGACCGGCTGCGCTCCGGGCAAACCAGCGCCGCGCGCGTTCCCGGCGTAGTCTTCCAGCAATACATCGGCGAAGTTTCGGAGGCCGCGCAGTGGCGCCGCTGGTCAGCGTAATTATCCCGGCCCACAACAGCGGCAGCCACCTGCGGGCCACCGTGGAAAGTGTGCTGGCGCAGGCGCACCGGCCGCTCGAAGTGCTGCTTGTCGATGACGGGTCCACCGACGGCACGCCGGCTCTGGCGGCCGGTTTCGGCGCTCCGGTCAGGGTTCTGCGCCAGGAATGCGCGGGGCACGCGGCAGCGCGCAACGCGGGCATCCGCGCGGCCACCGGTGAGTATCTGGCGTTCCTCGATCACGACGATTTGTGGAGCCCGGAAAAACTTAGCCTGCAGCTTGCGTGCCTGCGGGAAGACGCCACTCTCGACCTGGTGTTCGGGCACATCCGCAATTTCTTTTCCGAAGAACTGACGGCCGAAGAGCGCGAGGCGATCCGGGCGCCTCTGCTGCCTCTGCCGGGGCTGTTGCAGGGGGCCATGCTGGCGAGGAGAACATCGTTCCTGCGCGTCGGCCTGTTCGCCCCGGAAAAAGCGATCGGCGATTTCATCGACTGGTATGGCCGGGCCATGCTGGCGGGACTGCGAACCCGCATGTTGCCCGACACCGTGCTGCACCGGCGCATTCATCGCAACAACCATCAGCGGCGCAACCGGCATCTGGTGGGGGCCGGGTATCTGCAGGCCGTCAAAGAGTTGCTGGACCGGCGGCGTAACGCATGACGGGCCTGTTGCTGCGCGCCTTGTACATGCCCGAACCGGAAGCCCGCGCGAACTGGCGGGAATGGCGGGAGCGCGCGGATCTGGACCGTCTCGATTCCGCCGTGCTGCGTGTTCTGCCCATGGTGGCGCGCGGGCGCCCGGAGTGGCTGCAGGACGATCCGGCGGCGGCGATTCTGCTGGGTCTCTGCCGCCGCGCCTGGACGCAAAACCAGCTGCGGTTTCATCTGCTCGCGCGCACCGCGGCCGCGCTGCGGGAAGCGGGCGTGGAGCAGGTGTCGCTGACGGGCTCCACCGCCTTCGCGCTGCTCTCCAGCCGGAACAAATCGCTGCGCCCGCTGGAGACGCTGGAACTCCTGGTTTCCCGCGCGGAAGTTCCGGCCGCTTACCACGCGCTGGCCGCCGCGGGATGGAAACTGTCGCGGGAGTATCCGTCTCCCCACGCCGCTGCCCCGGACCATCTGCAGGCGGTCTGGCTGGAGGACGCCAGGGGCGAGCGGCTGCAGTTGGGCTGGCGGCAGCCGGCCTCCGCGCCGAATCCCGCCGATCTGCTGCACACCCGCGTGTACCTGCCGCCCAACGAAGAATTGCTGGCCGAGGCGCTGCTCACCGCGCGCGAATCGTGCGAACTCGACTGGCGCTGGGACGCGCTCTCCCTCACCTCGCCCTCCCAGGCCCCGCTCCCTGCCGTGCAGTGGCCGCATGTAGCGATTCTGCTGGACGGCAACGAAGCGGCCCTGGCCCGTCTCCGGGAATTGCGGGACAAGTGGAATGTCGCGGTCCCCGCTGCCCTGCTGCGTCCGGCGTCCTCCGGCTTCCTGCACGAAAGAGTGCGCGCCATCCGGCGGGATCACGCATGGCACGTCGCGCGGGGCAGCGCCCGCTCTTCGGCAACCGGTCTGGCCGCTTACTGCGCGCGGCGCTGGTGGCGTGTGTTTCTCCGGGGGAGCGATGCCTCGTGACGGTCTTCAACGCAGCCGGCATGCCGCTCCGCGCCAGCCTCGCGGAGTATCGCGAATACGGCACGCTGTTCTTCTTCCTTGCCATGCGCGACATCCGGCTGCGCTACCGCCAGACCACGCTGGGAGTGCTCTGGGCCATCGTGCAGCCGCTGTTCCCGATGCTGATCTTCGCGGCTGTTTTTTCCCGTCTGCTGAAGCCCGGCGCGGCGGGCGTTCCCTATCCTCTCTTCGTGTTCAGCGGCCTTGCGCCGTGGACCTTTCTGGCCGCCTCCATCCAGGCGGGCAGCCCGGCGTTTCTCAACAATTTCAGTCTGCTGAACAAAGTTTATTTCCCGCGCGCGATCTTGCCCGCCGCCGCGGTGGCCGCCTGCGCGCTCGACGGCCTGGTGGCCGCAATCGCCGTCCTCGCGAGCTGCCTTTACTACGGTTACTATCCCTGGGCCGGCTGGCTGCTGCTGCCCGCGATCGCCTGTTGGGCCTGCCTCCTGGCAGCCGCGGCCACGCTGTTTGCGGCCTGCCTGGCCGTCGCCTTTCGCGACATGAAGAACGTGATTCCGTTCGCCGTGCAGATCTGGATGTACCTCACGCCGGTGCTCTACCCGGCGGAACTGATTCCCGCGCCTCTGCGGTTGGCGGCGGGCTTCAATCCCATGGCGGGGGTGGTGGAGGCCTTTCGCGCCTGCCTCTTCCGGACGCGGCCGGATGCCGTGGTGCTGGCGCAATCGCTGTTCTCTCTGGTGGCGGTGCTGGTGCTGGCCGTAACGGTCTTCCGTCATCTGGAAGCGGATCTGGCGGAGCGCGCATGACGGCGATCTCGGTGGAAGGTGTGTCGAAGGAATTTACCCTGACCCGCAACGCGGGCGGCTACCGAACCGTGAAAGACATTTTCGGGGGAAACCGGCGGCGCGAGCCGAACGGCGAAAACTTCGTCGCGCTCGCGGACGTCAGCTTTCAGGTGGAGGCCGGCCAGGTGCTGGGGCTCGTCGGCAGCAACGGCGCCGGAAAATCCACGCTGCTCAAGATCCTTGCGAAGATCCTCCGCCCCACGCGCGGAGAGGTCTCGCTGCGGGGCCGCGTCGGCAGTCTTCTGGAAGTGGGGGCGGGTTTTCATCCGGAGCTGACGGGTCGCGAGAACATCTTCCTCAGCGGCGCGATTCTGGGAATGAAGCGTCGCGAGATTTCGGGCAAGCTGGAGCAGATTACCGGGTTCGCCGGCATCGGCGAATATCTGGATCAGCCCGTGCGGTTCTACTCGAGCGGCATGTACATGCGGCTGGCGTTCGCCGTGGCGGCGCATATCGATACGGAGATTCTGCTGCTCGATGAAGTGCTCGCGGTGGGCGATGCGGAGTTCCAGAAGAAGTGCATCACCCGCGTGGAACAGGCCGGACAAAACGGACAAACGGTTATCCTGGTGTCTCACAACATGTCGACCGTCGCGCGCTTGTGCGGCGCCGCGCTGCTGCTGCGCAAAGGGCGCGTGGAGTGCTTCGGCACGGCCGCTGAAGTGTCGGCCCGCTACCTGCAGTCCGGCCAGGGGCAGCAGGGGGCGTGCCGCTTTGCCGACGATCTTTCCGCGCCCGGCGATGCCGTGGTGCGCCTGCGCGGGTTGCGTGTACGGTCACGCCAGGGCGATTCGCGCGCGACCGTCTCGCTCGGCGAGGAGTTCGGCATCGAGATCGAATTCGAAGTGCTGCAGGCGGGCACGATTCTCTTTCCCTCTCTGGTGGTGCGCAACGAGTGGTGGCCGGTGCTGTGGACCGGCGACGCCACGGGAGCATGGCACGGGCGGGCGCGCCCGGCAGGCCGGTACCGTGAAGTCGCCTGGGTGCCGCCTCATCTGATGACCGCCGGATCCATGCGCGTTTCGGTCGCCATACACTCCTTCCGTCCGTGGACCGCGCACGTGGAAGAAACGGACGCCGTGCTCTTCCGGACGCTCGAGTGCGAGGGCGGCGCGCGCGGTCAATACAGCGGCCACATCGAAGGCGCCGTGCGTCCTTTGCTCGCGTGGAGCGCGGAATGACGCCGGCACGGCCGCATCGCGTGGCACTCGTTTCCCATGACGTACAAACCGTGCAGGGCGGGCGCGCCGGGGGGGTGGCGGCGTTTGTCACGCATTTCGCGCGGCTGCTGCGCGGGCAGGGCGAAGACGTCACCATCATCCTGACCCGGCAGGAAATTTTTCCCGTCACGGTGGACCCCGCATGGCGCGCACGGTACGCCGGGTGGGGCATCCGCCTCATTGAAATTCATAACGATCCGCCCTCGGCCGCGCGCTGGTCGGACGCCTGGCCGCTGCGGCTTTCGGAGAAGTTACTGCCGCATCTTGAAGGCTTCGACATCGCCTATTTTCAGGACTGGGCGAACGTGGCGTTTCAGGCGGCGCGCATCCGGCGTTTCGGCCCCTCGAAGCTGCCGCGCATTGTCACCGTGCTGCACGGGCCCTCTCTGTGGAATCTCGCGCTGAACCAGCGTTATCCGCATGTTCCGGAAGACCTGCACGTGGCGTTCATGGAAAGCTACAGCGCCAGGCACAGTGACGCGGTGGTGGCCCCGAGCCGTTATATGCGGGACTGGGCGGTGCAACAGGGCTGGGTGTTCAATGCCGTGCCGCAGGTGCTGGGGCTGCCTTATCTGGCGGATGAGGATCAGGTCCCGGCCGACGCTCCCGTTTGCGGCGCGCTGCGGCGCCTGCTGTTCTTCGGGCGGCTGGAAACACGCAAGGGTTTCGCGCTTTTCACGGCCGCGCTGCGGCTGTTGCCGGAGTTGTGGCCCCGCATCGACGAGGTGATTCTGCTGGGCCAGGAGGACGAGCCAGGTTCCGCCGAGGCCACGCGCCGGGCGCTCGCGGCAACCGGCATGCGGGTCACGCACATTGGCAATCTGGATACCCCCGGCGCGCGCGCGTATCTGGCCGACGCGGCCACGGACACGCTCGCGGTGATCCCGAGCCCGGCGGAAAATTTCCCCTACGCCGTGATCGAAACTTCGCTGATCCCGGGTCTGCGCATGATTTGTTCCTCGGGCGGCGGGACGCCGGAGGTCCTGGGCCCCGCGGGTAATGGTCAACTGTTCGAACCGTGGCCGCAGGCTCTGGCGAACCGCATCCGGCAGAGCTTTGCGGAGCCGGCAGCCACCCGCGATCACGCCGCGCCGGCAGCGGCCTACGACTATGCCTCCGCCAATCTCCGCTGGCTGCACTTTCATGGTGCACAGGTGGCCGCGCCACCGCGGCAGCCTATGCCCGCAGGCGCGCCGTTATCGGTCGACATCTGCATTCCGTATTTCAACAAAAAGGATTACCTGCCGCAGTTGCTGGAAGCTTTGGAAAACCAGACCGCGCAGACGTTCGGCGTCATCGCCGTGGACGACGGATCCACGGAGCCGGGCGCGGCGGAACGCTTCGACGCCCTGGCGAAACGCTGTGAGCCCCGCGGCTGGATCTTCTTCCGGCAGCCCAACGGTTTCGTGGACGCCGCGCGCAACAGCGCCGCCCGCCGCTCCCGGGCCGATTACCTGCTGTTCATCGACGCCGACGATATCCCGGCGCCGCATACCGTGGAGCGGTTGCTTTCGGCCGCCCGGTATTCGCAGGACGACTGCCTGCTGAGCGGAGGCTATCTTTTCGAAGGCGCCGAGCCCACCGTGACGAAGGCGCGATACCTGCCGCTGGGACCGAATCTGGTGTCAGGCCTGGTGGACCCCATCGTGTTCGGGCCGCCCATGATTCTGATCCGGCGCGAAGTCTTCGAGGCGTTGGGTGGTTACCGCGAGATCCGCGGCGCCGCGCACGAAGATTGGGAACTGCAGGTCCGCCTGCTGCTCAACGGGTACCGGACCGACGTGGTGCCGGAGTGCCTGCTTTACTTCCGCAGGCTGGAGGGCGGCTTGGCCCACACCAGCGCGGATTTTCCGGCCAAACAGCGGCTGACCGGAGCCTACGAGCAGCACCTGGCGAAGGTGGGACTGCAGGGTCTTGCCGGGCTGGCGCATCTGCTCAACCGCCGCCCCCCGCCGCCTCCGCCGGAAGACCGCAACGAGCAACTGAAGAACCGCGTTCGCCGCCTGATGCTCGCCAGAGCAGGCGGTCGCGAGGCCGGCGCATGAGCGTCTCGGTCGTGATTCCGGTCTACAACGCCTTCGAATTCGTGCGCGGCTGCATCGAGAGCATCTTCGCCGCGCGAACCGCCATTCCGTTCGAGGTCATCGTCGTCGATAACGGCTCCGCCGCGGAGGTGGGCGTGTGGCTGCAGGAAGCCGCGCGGCGCTGGCCCGGGTTGCGAATCCTCCACTTCGACGACCCGCTCGGGTTCGCGCGGGCGGTGAACGAAGGCATGCGTGAAGCCCGCGGCGAGCACCTGGTGATCCTGAACAGCGACACGGTAGTCACGGACGGCTGGCTCGACGTCCTGCACCAGGCCCTCGCGGCCAATACGACGCTGGGCATCGTGAGCCCTGTCGCGGCCCGCAGTTCGCGGACTGGCCTCCGCCGCGAGCCGCAGCGCCTGGTCTTCTTCTGCGTCATGATCGTTCGGTCGTTATGGGAGCGGGCCGGCGGCCTCGACGAAATCTATCGCCAGGGCAACTTCGAGGATGACGACTTCTGCGCGCGGGCGCGTCTGCTCGGCTATGAACTGGCCGTGGTGAACGACGTAGTGGTCACTCACCACGAGCGCAAATCGTTCGACGATAACCACCTGAGCCACGCGGAATCTCTGCTGCGGAACCAGGAAATCTTTCTTGGCCGCATCGCCCGCTGGTCGGTCGGGCCGGTGCTGGCAAGGCACCCGGCCCGGCCATCCTCCGGCCGCACGACGGTGCTGGTGCCGGCGCCTCCGCACCGCACGTCGCTCGTGCGCGATTCCCTGCGAAGCCTGGCCAATCAGACCGTGCCGCCGTTCGAGGTGTTGCTGCTGTCGGAGGCCGAAATCCCCACTGAAAGCGGCCTCTCCGTGCGCGCCATTCGCGTGCCCCCCGGTCGCGGCGGAAACGTCGCGGCGCTGCTGAACGAAGGCATGCGCCACGTGACCGGGAATGCGGTTGCGTTCTGTACGCCCGGCGATATCTGGTTTCCGTTTCATCTCGAAAATCTGCAAAGCGGGCTGGACGATGGCGCCGCTTCCGCTTACACCGCCTGGAGTTTTCAGGCAGGGCCACGTCACGGCGCGGTCCGTTTCGATCAGGCGGAGCCGGACCGCGTCTTCACCGGCGACTGGATTCCGCTCGCGTGCTGGATCTGCTCGTTAAAGCAAGCGCTGCCCGCCTTCGGTGAGCACCTGGGCGACCTGACGGCGTGGCCATTCGCCGCGGACCGGATTCGCAAGGCGGCGCCCGCCTACCTGTCCCGCGTCTCCTGCCGCAAATATGTTTATCCCGTGGATGTCCCGCTCGCGCGCGGCGTGCTGGCGTCCATAGGCGGTCCGGCCGACGCGTGGCACGACGAAGAGCGGCGGCTGTTCCTGCTCGCCGCGGGACAGGGCGCCTGGGAAGCCACGCTGATCCTGCGCCGCAACGAAATGGAACGCCGCGCGCGCAGCCTGTTGGCCCCGCCTCCGCCGCTCCGCGGCAATCCACGCGAACTGGAACGCTGCGCGGCGCGTTTGCAGGCGGCGGCGCTCAGCCTGCCACCGGAACACCGCAGCCAAACCAGCCTGGCGGACGTGATCTTCCTCAGCATCCTGAGTTGGGACGACCTCACACAGCGCCCGCACCATATCGCGCGCGGTCTGGCGCAAGCCGGACATCGCGTGTTCTGGATCGACGTCGCACTCCACGCCCCGGACTCCCTCGATTCCGCCACCCTGACCAGGCAACTGGAACCGAACCTTTTCCGCGTGGAACTGCCGGCCCTGACGGGCGACCTCTACCGCGCGCAGTGGAGCCCCGCGCTGGTCAACACCATGGAAGCGGCCTTCCGGTTTCTGCAATCGGCCTTCGGCATTAAAGCCGCCGTGCAACTGGTGAACTTTCCGAAATGGTGGCCGCTCGTGGAACGTTTACGCGCGGTCTTCGTCTGGCCGGTGGTTTACGACTGTCTGGACGACCAGCAGGCGTTTGGCGCCATGCATCGCTACAACGACGCCCACTTCGAGCCCGCCCTTATCCAGGCTGCCACCGTTCTGGTGACCTCCGGCCGGACTCTCTACGAAAGGCATCGCAGCAGCCATGCCAACACCCTCCTGATTCCCAACGCGGCGGATTACGCACTCTTCTCCGGAGCGCGACGCGCGGATCTTTGCGGCGATCTCCCCCGCCCCGTCATCGGTTTCTTCGGCGCCTTCGCGGAGTGGCTGGACCGGGACTGGATCGCGCAGGCGGCGCGACGCTTCCCGCGCTGGTCCTTCGTCTACATCGGCCGGGAGGGCTTCACGCGCAGCGTCTCGCGGAGAGAGTGGAACGCGCTGAGCGGAATCCCGAATATCCGCGTGCTCCCGCAGATGGCGCCGGAAGTTCTCGCCGGTTACCTGGCGGAATTCGACGTCTGCACCATGCCTTTCCGGGACCTGCCAATCACGCGCGCCATGAATGCCGTGAAGATCTACGAGTACCTGGCGGCAGGCAAGCCGGTCGTCGCTCCGGACCTGCCGGAAACGAGGCCTCTGGCCGATGCCGGACTCATCGACGTCTACGCGGATACGCCACGCTCCTTCGAACTCCTGGAAGAGGCGGTGGCGAACGGCGCCGCGCCCGCGAAGGCACAGGCGCGACAGCGCTTCGCCGCCGCCAACACCTGGCAGCACCGTGTGCGCCAGTTAAGGGACGTTCTGCGTTGAGTCCCGTTCGAACTCCACCATCCCATTCGAACTCCTCCATCCCGTTCGAACTCCACCACCCGCGAGCGCGATCGCACGGTGAAATAACCTGCACATCCGGACACCGAATGCATCAACGACCAGGTTCAGGTTTCTCAGAAGCGCAAGAGCCGCTTTCGACGGCGCGAGGCGAAAGAAGAACGCGCCGGATCCGGCCGCGCGAAGCGAATCCGTTGCGCGCGGGTTTCTCAAGAGCGCGGGTGCTCGCAATGACGGCCGCGTTGCTCCTGCTGTCAACGGCCGCTCTGTCTGCCGCCGTTTACAGGGTTTCACCGGGCGGCGCCGATTCGAACGAAGGTGTCCGCAAGCCCTGGAAAAGCCTGCAAAAGGGCGTGGATTCGCTCAAGCCTGGCGATACCCTGGAAGTGATGGCGGGTGAATACCCGATCGTCGCCGCTATTCGTATCAGCGGAAAAAAGGCCACGCAGAAGGCGCCGATTCTGATTCAGGCGCAAGGCAGGGTGGTGCTCCGCGATGGCTCACAAAAGGTCAATACATGGCAAGGGATCATCGATATCCGTAACTCGCGCTGGATTACCGTGCGAGGTTTCGCCCTCGAGCAATCCGGCTTTTTCGGCGTCTACATAAACGCGGCGGATCATATCACGGTGGAGCGATGCTCCACGAACGAATCGCTGGCATCCGGAGTGGCCGTCTGGAAATCCTCGAACATCACGATCCGGGACAACGACATCAAAGCGGCCTGCAACCACGGGCAGACGATTCGGGGGACTTCGTGCCAGGAACACATCTCTCTCGATCATGTTCAGGCATTCCTGATCGAGGGCAACAAAGTTCATGACTCGCCGGAGTCCGGTAAGGCCCATTGGGGCGGCGGAGAGGGTATTGACGTCAAGAACGGCACTTCCAACGGCATCGTTCGCAATAACGAAGTCTGGAATCTGGTGCAAGTGGGAATTTACGTGGACGCCTGGCAGGCTGACATTACGAATCTCGAGATTTACGGCAATCGCGTCCACCACTGCCCCAACGGCATCATAATCAACTCTGAGCAGACCGGGAACCTGTCCCACCTGCGTATCCACGACAACCTGAGCTATTCCAACGGATCGGGGGGGATCGGCGTCTGGTTTTTCAGAAACACCACGGTCACGGACATACAGATCTATAACAACACCGTTGTCGGAAACGGGCGGGCCATCAACCAGCCGTACTTCGTGCCTGCCAGGCAGAAGGTGGATCAGGGATTCGGCATCGAGATCCGCAATCCGCACACCACCGGCCTTGTCATTCGCGACAACATCAGTTACGACAACTTCTCCGGTCAGTTGGTGCTGGCGCCCGGGATCGCCAATCCTGTGATCGAGCACAATCTGCTGGGTCCGTCGCTCGGAAAGGGTATTGCCGGTGCACACGCGCTGTCAGGTGACCCGCTTTTTGTAAACGGGGCTGCGTGGGATCTTCGTCTCCGGCCGGGCAGCCCGGCGATCGATGCAGGCCTCGGGGGTCAAAAGCCGGGAGCGACGGACGCCTGGGGTAATCCGCGAGTGGCCGGCAAGAGCGTCGATGTGGGGGCATTTGAAGCCGCCGCAGCGTCGAAAAAGTAAGGAACAGGCCGATGGCGCCAACCTCAAACCGAAAGCCCGATCTGAAACGGCTTTCGCCGCACTGCTTTGCCATCGCCAGCGCGTTGTACACGGGAATTATCACGGAAAGCTGCATGTGGTCAGGATCTGGCCACCGCTACGGCCCCCGCGGTTGCACGGGAGGCGCGCCGCCGGCGGGCGACTTCATGGCTGAGGATCATGAAGGGCCTTTCCGCCACCAGGTACAGCACGGCAGAGACCACGAGCACGGGAGGCAGCATGAGCACGAACTGCAGGGCGGAATCGAATAACAGGCCATGACCTCCGGGCACCATGGCCACGGTGACGGGGAGCAGGCGCTGTACGACGAACGAGTGATAGAGGTAGATGGTGTAACACATCGCGCCGGGGATGGTCAGAGGCGGCCACCGGAATAAACGCGACGCCCAGGCGCCCCGGAGGATGGCCAGGCAGAGGGCGACGATCAGAAATGGTTGTATCCAGGCGAGCCGCTCTTTGCAGAGGGCATAGACGAGGGCCGTTGCGCTGAAAAGCGCCATTGCGTCGCCGGCGAGAGGCCCGAAGCGGAGCAACCGCGGCGGGTCGAGGTACAGATCTGCAAGAAGAACGCCCGCGATGAAAAACTGCAACTGCACGGGGAGACTCAGTTTCAGCCAGGCACTGCCGGACGGCTGCACCAGATACAGGGAAACGAGGGTGCTCGCCAGGACCAGCAAGATCAGGATCGCGCGGCGCAGGCGGGTGTGCCGAATCCGGAACAGTTCCGCCAGAAACGGCAGCAGCAGATAAAACTGGACCTCGATTTCGAGCGTCCAGGCAACGCCGTTGACCCAACTCGCCTGCCTGTAGATCGCCGCGTGGAGATAGAGAAGAGAGGCCACCAGGTGTGGCAGGAAAACGCGGGACCGGACCAGCAGGTATTCGACCGGATGGGGCTGATGCCACGGAAAGACGATGACCAGGAAAAGGAAGAGCAGGTTCAGGATGTAAGGCGGCTCCATGCGGATGAGGCGCCGCAGCAGATACATTTTGCGGGACGGAGGCGGCACTCCCCTGAGCCGGTTGCGCGCGAACGGGATGGTGAGAACAAAGCCGCTGATCACGCAGAAGATGGGCACGCCGATCCAGAGGCGAAGTGCCCATGCGATGAGGGGCGAGCGGGGCCAGATCAGAGACCAGTCCCTCGGCAGTTCCCGGGCGCCCAGGCTGTGCGTGTGAACCAGGTAAGCGGCGAAAACGTGGTGGGCCAACACCAGCAGCAGGGCGAGAAAGCGTAAACCGTCGATCTGCGGAATGAAATCGGCCGACGAAACCGGCCGCGCGAAGGAAGCGGAACCGGAAAGGATGCGGCGGAAGAGGCCGGATATCCCGGTCATTTTCTTCGAATTCGGTTCCATTGCCACGTTAAAATGCAGGATAGCGTGAAGACTTCACGCTTCCGTGAAGGCCGTGCGAGCCGGGATGACGCGGGGAGAATGGCCGGCGGCCACAGCGTGCGGGGTTACATGAACCAGCGTTACTCTCCGGACGAACCGGAAGCGCTGGAAATCTGCATCCGCTCCGGCGGCGCCGGCGAGATCGCGCTTTCAACGGCACCGGAACCGGCATGAGGCGGCTGAACAGCAGGGTGAAGAGAATGACCCAACTCGCGGCGCAGAGGACCAGCCAGGCGAGGCCCCGGCGCGTGTCCGCATAGCGTGTCCGCGGGCCGATCCGGGTTATTATCGATCCTTCTTTCTATTATCTTTTCTATCATCCCAACCCGAATTCGCTCCGCGCGGCCCGGCGGATTCCGGGAGTCTACTCGCAGCGGAGCGAGGACTGCGGGTCGGTCCTGGCGGCTCGCCAGGCCGGCACACCAGCGGCACCCAGAGAGACGATGGCTACCAGGACCACGACTCCGCTTAGTGTCAGGGTGTCCAGCGGGCGGACGCCGTACAGCAGTTCGCGAATCGCGCGCGTGATGGCGGCGCTTCCCGTTATCCCGAACGCGATTCCGGCAATCGCGAGCAGCGCGCTTTCTTTCAGAACGATGCCCACGATGGCGGGGACGCCCGAACCGAGTGCCAGACGGATTCCGAATTCGCGCGTTCGTTGCGCCGTGAGATACGCGAGGGTTCCGTAGAGTCCCACGGCGGCCAGCAGGGCCGACACGACGGCGAACGCGGCGAGGACGAAAAGGACGAAGCGGGTGTCACCAATGGAATCCGACACGTAGTCGCTCATGGGGCGGATGTCGAATACGGCGCGCCCGACGTGAGCGGCATCGACGGCATTTTGGATACCCGTGGCCATTTCCTGCGCGGTCCGGGGCGTGCGGATGACGAGGGAGGTGCCGACGGACGGCATCATGAAATGCGGGACATTGTCGTCACGGACGCGCGTGGCGCGCACGGCGGCCGTCACGCCGATTACTTCCAGATCATTCCGCCAGCCGGTTCGGTAGACTGAAAGGATCTTTCCGATGGCGCCTTCCGGCCAGAGCCGTTTGGCGAGGGGTTCATCGATAATTGTCACGGCGCGGTTGGTCGCGACGTCGTCCCCGGTGAAGTCGCGGCCCGCGAGCAGCGGGGTGCCGATCACCTGCAGGTAGCCGGGAGCCGCGCCTTGTTGCGTGGCGAGGAACGGCGGGAGATCGGGCTGGTCGGCGCGGCCGACGCGGCGCTTCTGCTGATTTCCGGCGAGGGGCAGGGGACTGGCGGCGCTGGCGCCCTGCACTCCGGGAAGGGCGCGAATGCGTTCGAGGACATCGCGCTGGAGAGCCCACTGCTGTTCCGGAAGCCGGTAGCGCTCCAGGCTGAAGGGCACGCCGGCGGTTACGACGCTGGCGGGTTCGAAGCCGAGCGGCGCATGCAGCAGATTCAGGAACGACCGCAGCATCAGGCCGCCACAGGCCAGCGGCACAATGGACAAGCCGATTTCGGCCACGACAAGCGCGCGTTGCAGCCTTCGTGCCCCGGATCCCTGTGTACCCGCGCGGCCGGTTCGCAGGGAGGGCGCGGGTTTCTCCGAGGCCAGCCGCCAGGCGGGTACCAATCCGAAAAGGAGGCTGGTCACCAGAGCCAGAACCGCGGCGAAAAGCGCGGACGACGCGTCCAGACCGAGTCGCGAATGCAGCGGGATATGGGAGGCGTTCACTCTTCCGATTACTTCGAGACCGAGGCGCGCGCAAAGAAGTCCGAGGGCGGCAGAGGCTATTCCGAGGACCAGGCTTTCCGTAAGGAGTTGCCGGACGATCCGGCTTCTTTCCGCGCCGAGGGCCCGCCGGATCTCCAGTTCACGATGGCGGGCCGAACCCCGCGCGAGCATCAGATTCGCAACGTTTACACAGGCGATGAGAAGGACGAAACCCACGGCAAGGGAGAGCAGCAACAGCGCGGGACGGGCATCGTGAGTCATCGCTTCCTGCAGCAGCCGCGCCGTGAGGCGGAGTTTACCGCCGGCGCCGCGGTCGAAGGGCGATGCCTGCCAGCCCTTCGTGCCGGAGTAGAAATCCGGGTGCTCCCGCTCGAACTGCGCGGCAAGTGTTTGTAACTCGGCATTCGCCTGGGCGAGTGTGACGCCGGGCCGGAGGCGCGCGGCGACGGGAATGCCGCGGTACTGACGCGTCGGGCTCATAGTGTACGGAAGCCAGATGTCGATCTGCTCGGCATCGTTCATCGAGGGCGGCAGAAAGAGGCGGAAACCGGGAGGGAGCACGCCTGCGATCCGCATGGTGACGTCGTCGAGGCGCACGGCGGCTCCGATGGCGGCGGGGTCGGCGGAAAAGCGGCGTCGCCAGAGATCGTCGCCGATCAGGACTGCGGTGGCCTGATTTCGGGCTTCGTCCAGTTGGGCATTCAGAGCGCGGCCGAGTGCGGGGCGGACTCCCAGGAGCGGAAGAAATTCGTCGGAAACGCGGGCCGTGACCACGTGGTCCGTCTCGCCGCGGTATTCGAGGTTGGCGTTGCCGGTATCGAGCATCGAAACCTGCGTGAACGACCTGGCGCGCTCTTTCAGATCGAGAACTTCTCCGGGCGTTGCCCCGGTGTTGGGCACGTTGCGGGCATCCACCTGGATGGTGACGATGCGGTCGGGTTCCGGGTAGGGCAGAGGACGCCACAACACCGCGCGCATCAGGGAGAACATGGTGAGCGTGGCGCCGATGGCGAGCGCCATGGTGGTGAGCACGACGGCGGTGAAACCGGGCGACCGCAGCAGGGAGCGGCAGGCGTACCGGACATCCTGAGCCGCGGCTTCGGTCCATTGTGTAAGTGACACGTTCCATGTTACGGCCCCTGCTTACCTCACTGGTCTCGCGGCCCGAATTTTTCGTCGGGCGGATCTTGTAATGGAATCGCATCGGTGATAGTCTCGGTGGCGCCGGTAATTCCGAACAGGATGAGGTGTTTCCTGAAATGCTGAACAGAAGCGCGCTCTCGATATTCAGGCCGCTTGCGATGGCGATCGTCGCATCCACGGCAATGATGGCTCAGACCGGAGGCGGAGCCACTCTGGTGGGAACCGTCCGGGACGGCTCCGGATCGGTGGTGGCGCAGGCGAAGGTCAGCGTGGTGAATACCGCGACTAATTTTCTTACCGACACTTCGACCGGCGCCGACGGGGCTTATTATGTTCCGTATCTGACGCCCGGCGATTATCGGGTGAAGGTGAGCGCGCCTGGATTTAAAGAGTTCGTGCGCGAAGGTCTGACGATGCGGTCGGCGGAAGTGCCGCGCGTCGATATCACGCTGGAACTCGGCTCGGTGACGGAGAGCGTGACGGTGAATTCTTCCGCGACGCTGGTGAATACGGAAAACGTGGAGAGCGCTTACGTGATTCCCGCCGAGGTGCTGGCCGAGACGCCCGGAGTTATGAAGCGGACTTTGTACCTGATGCAATATATGCCCGGCGTGGTAGCGGTGCTGGGACAGGCCGGATTCCACATTATGGGGCAGGCGCAGAACGATATCGGGGCGTCGATCGACGGCATCGCGGCGAAGTCGCCGTACACGGGAACGGTGAATCAGGTGGACGGTGTGGTGCAGGGCAGCACCGACGCGATGGAAGAGGTCAAGGTGCTGACGACCGGCGTTTCCGCCGAGTATGGGCATTCGGCGGGCGGGTCGATGAAGATGGTTTATAAGTCCGGGACCAACTCCCTGCATATGAGTTTCGAAGACCGCTTCCTGCCGGGAAGCTGGACGCACCGGGCATATTTAACGCAGAATCCCAATCCGCCGCAGGCGCCCTGGTATTACGAGACCTTCGACCTGGTGATGAGCGGGCCGGTGGTGATTCCGAAACTCTACAACGGGCGGAACAAGACGTTCTGGCTTTCCGATTACGCCATTAATCACGAACACACGATTAATTACACGACGAATACCGTGCCGACGACGGAGATGCTGAACGGCGACTTTTCGTTTAAAGACGCGGCAGGCGGTGGATTGCCGATCTACGATCCTTATACAACGCGGCAGGTTGGCTCGACGTTCGTGCGGGATCCGCTGCCGGGGAATATCGTGCCGAAGAGCCGGTTCGATCCGGTGGCGGAGAAATTCCTTGCGCTCGGCATCTGGAATGCGCCGAATCTGCCGGGCACGCCGAGCCGCACCGGCCCTTCGAATAATCTGCAGTTCGTCAACACGTGCCGCTGTCTGCACCGCGACCGGTGGGACGAGAAGATCGATCACCAGTTCTCCTCCAATGAAAAAATTTTCGGCCGCTACTCGCAGTACCATAATCGCGGACAGAACGGCGATCCGTTCGCGAAGCCGGAGTTCAATGCGTCGCGGGAGATTAATCCGACCGACGATATTAACGGCGTGATCAGTTTCACGTCCATCGTGTCCCGCACCATGTTTAACGAGGCCAGGATTGGTTATAACCGGCGCGCTTCCTCGAACCCGGACCGGCCGGAATCGACGAAGACCGCGCTGACGGTGCCGGGCGTGCCTGCAGAAACTTTCCCTTACTTTAATATCGGCTACAGTATTGCGCCGCTCAATTATACGCGTCAGGTGGGCGAGGACAGGATCGTTCAGGATAACTTTACCCTGATTGCGGGGAGACACAGCATCAAGATGGGATTCGAAACCGTCCGGACGCTTTACAGCGATACGGGCACCGCTCTGCCTTCGGGCCAGTATAATTTCACCGGCGGGACCGCGCTTCCCGGCGTGTCGAACACCGGCAACGACTTCGCCGCTTTCGAACTGGGCGCGGTGACCAGCGCGGTTTTCAGCAAGCAGCAGGCGATTTTCCTGCCCCGGCTCTGGGACCAGGAAGCCTATGTGCAGGACGACTGGAAGGTGCTGCCGAATCTTTCGCTGAATCTGGGACTGCGATGGAGTTACTTCTCGCCTTACGAGACCAAGTATGATCAGCAGTCGCAGTTCGATCCGAATGCCATCGATCCGGTGACCAAGAGGATGGGCGCGATTACTCATCCGAAGGGTCCTATCGGTAAGCGCGATCTGAATAACTTCCAGCCCCGGCTTGGTCTGGCCTGGAATTTTCATCAGGATGTCGTGTTTCGGTCGTCGTTCGGAATTATGACGGTGGACAGCGCGGGCCAGGGCGGTTTCGACGAATACTCGGCGACGTATAATATCCTGCAGCCCACGGGGGATCCCCGGCCCGTTTTTCAGCTGAAGGATGGTCCCGGGCCGATTAACTATGTGGTGAACGCGGACGGCACGGTTCCGTATACAGGCGCCAGTTATGGCAGCCGCACCGCCACATGGCGGGATCCGAATCTGCACAATGCTTATGTCATGACCTGGTCGGGCGGGTTTCAGTATCAGCCGCGGCCCAACTGGCTGGTGGGCGCAATGTATCAGGGGACAGCGGGCGTGGGTCTGCAGCGCAGCTGGAATATTAACCAGATTCCGACATCCATCGCGCTGGGCAACGACCGTACGCTGCAGGATTCGATCGTCAGTCTGGGGCGGCAGCAGGATTATATGTTGTATCCGCAGTTCGGGGCTGTTAATCTGCTTTCAAATTTCAATCACAGCACCTGGCACAGCGGCAATTTCTCGGTGGAGAAGCGTTACAGCCGCGGGCTGGTGATGAACGCTACGTTCAACTGGTCGAAATCGCTGAGTAACGACGACACGCTGAATTACTACACGCGGGCAGGCAAGGCGCGGACGGCCTATGACCAGGAGAGATCGTTCGGCGGCTATATTATTTACGAATTGCCGGTGGGCAAGGGGCAGCGCTTCATGAACAGGGGCGGTGTGCTGAACGCGATGTTCGGGGGCTGGAAAGTCGATCTGAGCGAGAATGCTCTGTCGGGAATTCCGGTGTCGGTAAGCTATGCCGGCAGCCCGAACCGCTATCTGCTCGGCGTTACCCGGGTCAACGCGGTGACCACGCTCGATCAGGCTGTGGTGCAGAATTACAATATCGGGAACCGGTTTCCTGTCTCGCAGGGGCAGAACCCTTATTACAACATCAGTTCCTTCGCTTATCCCGCTTCCTACACGCTGGGATCGCTGGGAGCGCGAGTGCTGGACGCTCCCTCGATTCTCTGGATGCAGTTCTTCGTGACGAAGAGCTGGAAGCCGAGGGGCGAACGTCTGAAGCTGAGCCTTCGCTTCGACGGGCACAATTTGCCGTGGAAGCGTCCGCAGTTGGCCGCGCCGAATACGACTTACAACCTGAACAGCCCGGGCACCTGGGCGCGGTTTACGGGTACGATCGGAGATTTCTCGAACTTCGGCACCGCGCAGGCCAATATGCAATTGTCGTTCCGGGCTGAGTTCTGACTGGTATAAGAGAGCACGGCGCACGGGAGGGGATATACTACGGCGATGGCTTCGCCGAGCATGTCCCCCGCTGATGACTTCCGCGCACATCCGGAAAAAGAACTTCTCGATTACGCGCAACGTATCCTGCAGGGGGAGGCCGCAACTCAGAGCGTCATCTACCATCTTGCCCGGGCGCTGAAGAACAGGTACACACGCTTCGGTGTTGCCCGTAAATTGTTGTGGCTGGCCAGAAGCGGCGCCGACCGGGTCCGGGACTGCGACAGCTCCGCTAAATTCCGGCTGAAGCTTGCACAACAACACGCACTGTGCACCTATAAGGACCTCGACCTTTCGGCGTATGTCCGGTTCGAACGCGCGCGGAAAATTCTGGGCGAGGCAGACTTGTGCGGCCTTCGGGACGACACCGCATTCATCAGTCAGGAGTCGCTGGGGATAACCGGGGCAATCTACAAGGCCGAGTGGGAGGCCTTTGGACAACGTGCCTCGTTATATCAGTCCCTTGCCTGTTATGAACGCGGCTGGCTTCAGGGAACCGGCGATGACGGATACACGGGGCTGAATGCGGCGTTTATTCTCGACGTCACGGCGGATCTGGAAGAGGCCGACGCAAAGGCTATCGCGGGTTCGAGTGACGGCGCTCTGGTCAAGCGCAAGCGCGCCCGCGAAGTTCGTTCCGTCATCACCAGAGAACTGCCGGGGACCCTTCCCGCCGTGGAGGAAGCCTGGCTTCTGGAACGTGACTCCGACAGGAAAGAAGAACATGCGGACCGAATTTACTGGCTTTGTGTAACGCTTGGCGAAGCCTATGCGGGTCTCGGACTCGAAGTCGAATCGAACGCAGAATGTTCGAAAATCTATTACTCGAAGGCCCGGGAACTCGGCCGTTACGACTGGATGGTGGAATCCACGGCCCGTCAGCTTACCTCGCTCACTCGGCTCCTCCGGAAGGACAAGGGCGGTGTGCCCACAGAAGTGGAACGCGCTGTAATCAAGTGCCTGGTCGGTGAGACAGCGCCGGGCGTCGAAAGCGCATTTATCGGCAGGGTTGGACTGGCGCTTTCGGGCGGCGGCTTTCGGGCGTCGCTGTTCCATATCGGCGTTCTCGCGCGTCTGGCAGAACTGGACTCGCTTCGCCATGTCGAGTACCTCTCCTGCGTCTCGGGCGGCTCGATTATCGGCGCGTATTATTACCTTAAACTTCGCGACCTGTTGCAGAGCAAAACCGACGATGAACTGGCGCCCAGTGACTACGTCGGGCTTGTCCGATCGATCGAAGAAGAGTTTCTGGAAGGTGTTCAGGGGAACATCCGCATGATGGCGATCTCGGATTATCAAACAAACCTCAGCCACGACATTCTGAGTGGAGCCCTGCCGAGCGAGCGGGTGGCCGATCTTTACGAGTCCCGGCTTTACAGGCGGACAGGGGACTTGCTGTTATCTGACCTGGCTATTCACCCGTGCATTTCGAGGAAAGACGGTGAATGCGTGTGCCACCCGGATTACCGGCCCAAAGAGGGCAACTGGCGGAGGAAGAACAAAGTTCCCATTCTGATCCTGAACGCCACGACGCTGAATACCGGGCATAACTGGCAATTCAGCGCAACCTGGATGGGCGAGCCGCCCTCCACGGTGAACGATGAGATTGACGGCAACCAACGCCTCCGGCGAATGTATTACAGCGAGGCGCCGGAGCCGTACAAGAAGTTTCGACTCGGGCGCGCGGTGGGCGCGTCCGCCTGTGTTCCCGCTCTGTTCAGCCCGGTTGAGCTGCCAGGCCTTTATCAAGATCTGAATCTGAAGCTGGTCGACGGTGGGGTGCATGACAATCAGGGCGTTGCGTCGCTGATCGAGCAGGGTTGCAGCGTCATGCTGGTGAGCGATGCGAGCGGCCAACTCGGAGATCAATGGGACCCCTTGTCGCGCCTCAGCAACACAGGACTGCGGGCGGACGATATTGTGCAGGAACGTATACGCGTTGCACAGTATCAGGATCTTGAATCCCGGCGGCGCTCCGGGCTGCTGCGCTCACTGATGTTCATTCACCTCAAGAAAGAGCTGGAACTGCCGCCCATGGACTGGAAGGGTTGTGCTTTGAAGTACGAGGCATCCGATGAAGCAAGAGCGGCTGCCGAACGGGGATCTCTCACCACGTACGGAATCAATCCTGAGGTGCAGCGCGCTCTGGCCGGCATCCGGACCGATCTGGACAGCTTCCATGAGACGGAAGCATGGGCACTGATGACCAGTGGATATCAGATGACGAAGTTCCACTTGCCGGCGTCCCTCGAAGGGCGTCTGGATCCGCCGCCCGGTGAAGCCCCCTGGAAGTTTCTGAGAGCACTTGACCAGATGCGTTCGGCCAGCCCGAATCCTGCGTTTGTCGGTTTATTGAATCGTTCCGGGCAGCGCTTTTTTAAGGCATGGGATATCGATCCGGTGCTGATTGGAAAGATGGGCAAGGCCGCGAAAGTCGGCGGGGTGCTCATTTTTCTCGCCCTCGCGTGTGTGGCCTGGTATTCGCCAATCACAATCGTCGCGATCGTCGCCGCGGTAGCGTTGGTCCTGGTGATCGCGGGCCGGACACTGCCAAAACCACTGCACCATTATGCATTGGCGGCCCTTCTTGCATGGGGAGCGACCTGGTATCTGAAAAATAAGAACCAGGCCTATCTCGACGCGGGCCGCTGGCAATGGTAGCGGCCGCAAATATGGTAGCGGCCGCAAATATGGTAGCGGCCGCAAATATGGGTGGCGGCCGCAAACATGGTGGACAGACATCCCCTCAGACGCCCATAAACGGCGGCGTGGCGTAGTTGAAGGATTTCAGGTTCGGGAACACGTAATCGAAATCGGCGGCGGCGAGCCCGAACCATTTTGCCAGTTGGCCGCCGTACTGATCGGTGGATGTCGTCGGAATCCAGTTTCCCCGGTTACCGGAGTCACTGGGTCCGGCCAATGCGAGAGTCGGGAACTGACCGTAGATTTTGCCGCCCTGCACGGCGCCTCCCATCATGATGTGGTGGGAGCCCCAGGCGTGGTCCGTGCCGGCGTTGCCGTTGGGCTGGAAGGTGCGGCTGAAATCGGACTCCGTGAACGTGGTGACGTTCGGGAGTTCGCCGAGAGTGCCGACCGCGGTGTCGAAAGCGGCAAGGGCATTGGCGAGATTGCCGAGCAGCGTGACCTGCTGGGGCAGTTGGTTCGAGTGAGTATCGAAACCACCCTGGCTGACGAAGAAGATCTGGCGGGTGACACCGAGCGCTTTGCGGATCTGGATAATCTGCGCCACCTGCTGCAACTGCGTGCCGATATCGGTATTCGGGAACGGCGCGAGCGCGGAGCCGGCGCTCTTCACAGCGTTGTCGATGGTGGTGGCCACGTCGATGGCCGATTTGAGTGAACTTCCCACGGCCTGCACCAGGGTGACGCCGCTGCTGAGGCTGAGACTCTGCATCTGCTGCAGGGCAGCGGTGCGGGGGTCCGTTAGGCCGGTGAGCAGGCTGAAGCCGGTGGTTCCGGCTGTCGTCGGCTGCGTTTGAACGCCGACCAACTGAAGAGCTCCGCCGCTGACACCGATGGCGGGCGGGAAGGACTGCAGGGTGGCGACTTTGTCGGCAAGGCGGCCGCTCCAGCCGCCGACCACTCCCGACTTCGCGCCGGGATTGGCGTTCTGCCACTCGGTCTGCTGATCGGAGTGCGAGAAGAGATTCGAGGGCAGCGCTCCGTTGAGATTGCCGTTCGAAGCGCGCGTAACCGTGTTCACCAGCGTCCCGACGTTGGCGAGCAGGGCCAGACGCGTGGTGTTGGTGGCCGGATCCTTCTGAAAGTATTTCTGCAGGGCCGACATGGACGGATGCAATCCGAAATTCGTGCCGGGCAGAGTTACCAGGCTGGCCTGGGGAAGGGCAAGACTGCCGCGGATCGACTTATACGTGTTGTAAGTCGGCGTGTCCGCGGGGACGAGCATGTTATTGGAGTCGTTGCCGCCGAAGAGGAAGACGCAGACCAGGGCTTTGTAATCCCCGGCCGGGGCGGTTTGCGCGGTGAGCAGGCCGGCCTGTCCGAAAGCGGCGGCGGCTCCGAGGGTGGAGATGGACCGCGCGCCGAGCCGAAGGAAATCGCGACGGGATTTGAGGTGTTTAAAAGTCATTGGTGTGCGCTCCTTACTTCTGGATCTGGTACTGCGGCGCGGCGGCCGCCACGTAGACTGCATCGCGGACACTGGTCAGCGGGGTTTTCGACAAGGCCGCGGCTCCCGAGACGGTGGTCAGTTCGGCGGGTAGCATTTCGCCGCGGTAGAGCGCGGCGTTGATGGCCTGCTTCTTGGTGAC
>Ga0118677_10002668_pt1 | contig 35365 bp, 30 predicted proteins | sample AliMusrvi5mmetaG_FD_86154 | JGI IMG/M metagenome (GOLD analysis project Ga0118677, IMG submission 86154)
GTCCGGGAGTCAATTAGACTGCTGTTGTCCATGGACAACCATACCGTGGTTGAGGCCAATAACGGCGTCGAGGCACTCTATCTTTTTACCCGGGCTGAGTTTGATCTGGTGGTGACCGACTTCCAGATCCCGTTCATGAAGGGCAGTGAACTCGCCGCTAGAATCAAGCAGTTGTTACCCCGGCAGCCAATCCTCATGATCACCGGACATGCGGAAAAACCGGGCCCTGATAACCCGGTCGATGCTGTCCTGGACAAACCATTCAACTTGAACCAACTTCGAGCAGCCATGGCCAGGGTGCTATCCGAAGAGGTGGAAGAGGCGGAAAGTCTGACGGCCTGAGTGGATAACGCAAGTGGCAGGCCGATGGCAGCTGTCGCTGCCGCTGCCAGTCAAGGTTGCTCCGGCCTGGCAACCAGGCTCTTGGCGGAGGTCGATAATGTTATCTTTGGCCGCAGCCCCCCGGGCCCGGACCAGATACCACGTGCCATCAGGTCCTTCAGCCAAACAGGGATTCCGCCTGGTTTTGTAACCGTCCAACCGCAGTTTGACGAATGCAACGCCCATTGAGCGCCGAACATTCGCAGCCTTTCGTGCTCCACACCAAGTGCAAAGCCATCTTCGACGGTCCCTCGGAAATCGATGTAAACCAACAATATCCCTCAACCCTGATTCCAAAGTGGTGCCCGCGACAGGACTTGAACCTGTACAGTGTTACCTACTAGAACCTGAATCTAGCGCGTCTGCCAATTCCGCCACGCGGGCATCCTAATTATCAAAGACTTACAACTGCTGCGCCTTTGAATTGTTCACATCGTGCCACTTTTTGTGCCACTATGACGACGTGACACCCAGTGATACGAGCTGCAACAACATTGTCGAGCTGAGCGGGTTCTCCGCTCACGAAGCCAAGACTACAGCAAACACCCGGAAGCTGCAATACAAGAAAGTTCTGGACGTGAGAAAGAGGCCCATCCGGGGTTTGTGGGTCCGACATGGCCGCTATTACGCGCGGATCGCCATCGAAGACGCCAAGACCGGAAAGGCCCGAAGTAGGCGTGTGCCTTTGGAGGGAGTGGGCTCAGCGCCACAAGCTCTGGCAGAACTGAACCGGCTTCGGCAGTTGAAGCGAGACAACGCGCTGCCCATCCTGCAACGGACGCCGAAGTTTTCCGACTACGTCCAAGAAAATCCGGCCTATTCTTCGGTACTGACGGGCAAACCAAGAACCGTGAAATGCGGCGGGTCGATTTCAACGATAAGCTGGCCGCCCTCCTAAAGGATATGCAAGCTCGGCGAGCCCCTGGCATTCGGCAGGGATACGTCGCGGACGTGCGATCATAGCTTTCGGCTATCAGCGCGATTCCAAGAAAGTATTGGGCGGCTGCATCGTCGAGGATGAGAATATCAGTGATCTATGAATGGCATAAAGAGGCTTGTCTTTACCCACATCTGGAACGGCCTTTGTTGAGGGCAACTGATGGTGAAAGTTGGGCCGACGCTTTGAACCAGCGTTAGCGGTGGCCTGTCTTAGCAGCCCCAACCTAACCCGGAATCCCAACCCCGGTGGCCTGTAGCCCGTCGCGTGGCCGTAGCCGGGCTGATCCGGCCACAGGTCATCCCGACTATTTGGGCCCAATGGTGGTCCGCCGCGAGCGTCGGCGACGGGAGTGCCGCACCGGCCCGCTGCCGGCCTGGCTGAGGCCAGGTCCAAGCCTGGGCCTAGCCATGCGGTAGGCAACCACTAGGCAACCACTCCGATGTGGATCCGATCCACATCGGAGTGGTTGCCTACCAGTTGGCTACTGGTTGGCCAGTAATACGCCTGGAGGGGGCCTGCGGGCGGCCTGGAGGTAGTTGAGAGCGAGTTTGGGGCTCAGGCTCGGGAATCGGGGCGTAGCGGCTCAGTGGCTGGGAAGCTACGAGGGCGCGGACCGGGAGAAGCCCTTCCACCCAAAGACCCTTTCGGAAAACGTCTATCATGTGGACGAAGAGTTGCTGCGAGAGATCAATACTTTGGTGGTCCAGGCCGGGCGGGCGGTGTTCAAAAAAAGAAGGCGGTCTCGCTGAGCCGATCCGCACCAAGGCCGACAGCTACGTGCTGGAGACCAACGTGCATTTTCCGTCCGACCTGAACCTGTTATGGGACGTCCAGCGCAAGTGTGCGGACTTGCTGCTGCCGATGGTCCAAGGGGCCCGGCTGGGCGGCTGGCGCAAGTGCCAGGACTGGCGGCGCAAACTCAAAGGTCAGATGATTGGGTTGGGGAGGCTAACCCACGGGGGCGGCCCACTACGACGTGCCAATGTAAACTAAAGCCGAAGTGCAGTGCAGATGACGTTCTCCCCGGATGACAAGGGCGACTTGAGCGAGGTACTGATCAATGCCGAGGGCCAAGAGCTAAAAGCAAAACGAGTCAGATAGTAGGGGCCAACACTGGCCCCAGGCAAAGATCACTCAGGTTCAAGCATGGCAGCTATCGTTGAAATCGCGGTCTCTTCGAACCGGTTATTGAGGAACACGAACTTCCTGCGCAGTCAGCACCCTGCCAGCCGCCCGTAAAGGTCGAGGAGCAGTGGTCGTCTTCAACCATTCGGCGCAAATTGCCCGGCTACGGCCACCGCGCTGTGTGTTTTGCCTGCTCGACGACCTCGCTCTCGGTCACCATTCTCAAGACTTAGATCGCGCGAAACTGCCCGGCATCTTGCTACTAACAAAGCGGTTACGAGTCTCTTAGAAGAGACCGCCTGGGGCGAGGCTGCTTGCGCTCGTCATCGCCAAGGATCTGTGGCACACAGTCTGTTATGTGCGGTTTCACCGGCATGAGCACGCTGCTAACCCATAAGAGGGTAGTAAACCAAGCGATGGTCGGACCCCTCGCAAGATCCCCGAACTTCGAAGCCCGAAAGCCCGAAAACCGGACGCATTTTGGCTTCCATTTCTCCGGAGGTTCATTTAGTCTGCATGCTGTGACCACAGAATTGTTCAGTCAGGAAATCGCGCAAGCGATGAGAGCCTACGAGAAGTACATCATCTGCATTAACAAGACCCCGGAGGAATTTGAAGCGTCGCTGACTTCTCTGCTGAACAAGGCGATCAAGGCCTATGAAAGCCGTGGGCCAGACCTCCGTCACGGCATCGCCCTCGACAAACAGATCACCGTGATCCTGAGCCAGAGTGACAATGAACGTCCGCTCTGTGGCATTTACTTCAATCTCCACTCCCCTTATCAAAAGCAGTCGCTGCCCAAAACGGTCAAGCCTCTCACCGAATCGATCGGTGGTGGGCAGTCGAAACCCGAAGCATAACGCAACACCTGTAACCGCTTCGTAAAGGCAGGGGCAGGTAGGGCGCCTCACTCCGTGCGCGCCTAGGTGCCCAACAAATGCTCGGCGCGCACGGAATGACGCGCCCCACCTGAGTTCACTGAGGCATTACCGATGCTGGACCAGCGTCGTCGTCTTCCCTCTGGGGGAACCTTCACTGGTTCCGAGCCTCGTCGCCAATCTCAGCCTCGCCGGAGACCAGATCGGCCACGATGTTATCCGCGCGCTGTGGGCCGGTGACTTTGACCTCACCAACCTTCGCGCCGCGCCGATAGAGGTTCAGGTGTTGTTCTGCTGGAGCCATTTTTCCGAGGGGGAAATTCAGCACTACAAAGCGGGCCGTCCCATTGACCAGGGCGACTTTCCCCACCAAGGCATTTGACGGCGCTGGAGTCGGTGCCGCGGGGGCCTTGGCGCTCGGTTGCGCCTTGGCTGGCTCTTTAGAGGACTTCATCCACGAGCAGCCCGACAGGGCGAGCGCGAGGAGGAGCATAACCGAAAGCAAGCTTCGCATAAGTGCAGTTAAGTCCCGCCTTCTCCCAATGTCAACTCACCGCTCGGTCAGGACTGTGTCCTCGTGCTCGTAAGGCGGCGAGCAGCAGCAGAGCAACCGCAACGTCTCGTTGCCCGTGTTCCACAGCTTGTGCTTTTGCCTTGGCAGAATGGCTATCGCATCTCCGGCCTTGAGCTCACGCACCTCACCTTCGATGCGGATTCGGCCCCGGCCGTGGGTAATGTAATAAATCTCCTCGGTCTCGGGGTGATAGTGCTCCTGGGTGCTGCCAGCCACGGGCACACGCGCTTCGGCCAGGCTTTGTTTGCGGATCGCTGAGTTGCGATGCGCCAGCAACTCGCGTATCTCCGAGCCGTCTTTCGTGACGAAGGCCGGCACTTCGTTGAGGTTCTTGATGTCCATTTACGCTCCGTCAGTAAAGCAGGTATTTCTTCCGCGCCTTCCGGAACGCCTCTTCCCCTGCTTTCCAGGATGCAACGATCTCCGACGCGGGCGTCCCAGCCTGCAACGCCTTGCGGGTCGCATCGGTCCCATTGACTTTGTCGAACATGCCGAAGCCCCGCTTTGCTTTCACTGCCTCGGCAAACAAATCACGATCCCCTACCTTCTTCAACGCTTCCAGCGCGTAGAAGTTGATCGCGGTCAGGGGCGCGCGGTCCGGCTGCGTGAAATAGATCTGCACCCCGCTGACCACCTGGTTGCTGAAAGTGAAGTAATACGGTTTGTAGGTGATTGGCCGGAACTCGACGCCCCCCAGGTGGTAGCCATTGAGTGCGTCAGACAGTTTGTGCGCGTCCAAACCCGGAGCCGCCACGCACTCGAAGGGCAGCGTGTAGCCAATGCCCGTGCTGACACTCTCCAATTCGCCCAGTATCCCCGTCGCGACCAAAAACAAGGAGGACTCCCCATGCGGTACGTGCGGCGAAGTCGGCACCCAAGGCAAACCCGTGTCCTGCCACACCATCGAGCGCTTCCAGCCTTTCATCGGCACCACCGTCAACCGGCAGGGTTTCTTGATCCAACCCTCCCCATTGATCATCCGCGCCAGCTCCCCGCACGTCAGACCATACACATAGGGTACGTTCCATCGGCTAACCAGTGACCGGAATTGATCCTCCAGCATCGGGCCCTCGATCCGTTCCCCGCCCAGCGGATCGGGCCGGTCCAGCACAATGAACTCGATGCCCGCCTCTCCGCACGCTTCCATCGCCATGCCCATTGTGCCGATGAACGTATAAGAGCGGCAGCCCGTGTCCTGCAAATCATACACCAGCGCCTCCAGCCCGTGCAGCATCTCCGGCGTCGGCTTGTGCGTCTTGCCGTAGAGCGAATACGCGGGCAGACCCGTGCGCGTATCGACGCGATTATCCACCTTATCGCCCGCCGGCACATCGCCATAAATCCCGTGCTCGGGACCGAACAGCGCGGCGAGCCTCACCCCCGCCGCGGCGCGCAACACGTCAACCGTGGCATCCAGGTGCCGGTTCACGCCCGAAGGATTGGTGATTAGCCCGATCCGCTTGCCTTGCAGCACTTTGAAGTGCGAGGCGGCGAGGAGTTCGTTCCCGAGATCAACTTCGGCCCTGGCGGCCCAGGGCGAAGCCAACGTCAGCAGCAGGAGACTCGCTAAGAATCTTGTCACCGCCCGCGAGGTTACCGATCCTACGTCTCGAAGTAAAAGAATTTGGCGCCCAGTGGCGCATTCGCGAGTCCTTCGGGCTTCGGCGGAGCGCCGGTCTCCGACCCGGCGTCTCCCAACCATTTGGCCGACGCCGGGTCGGAGACCGGCGCTCCGGCCAGCGGATGTTTCAAGGCGAGTGCTCTGAAAAATACCGGTTAGGATTTCTTTACGCTCGTCCTTGCCTTCAGCCAATCGAAGTCCGTGCGAGGTGTGGCGGGAAAACTATCGATTCTAGCCCCTTGAACGGGACGGGAGGTGGCGGGCACGACCCAACGATGTGACTCCCGATGCCCGTCAACAAACGAGAGGTTGACGGCGCTGTTGTGATAAGAGCCGGGCACATTGCCCCAGCCATATTCCTCCAGGCGGTTGACGAAGAAACCATCGTTCAACGTATCAGCCTGCTCGTCGAGGAACACAAAGATGCCCGAGGGACTTGGCACCTCGGCGGTCTTGTAGAATTGCTTGTAAAGGGGATTGAACCGGTTGGTCAGCTCGCCAGGATTTCCCACCATGGCATTCATGGACATGCTGCGGACGCGCGGGCCATTGGGCGCAGGCTGGCGGTCGGCCGGACATTTGTAAATCCTGGCCGAGCGGTTGGCAAAGGAGCCGAGCTTCGAATCGGTGAGATAGACCAGGTTGGTGTTATCGTCGCTGCTCTGCCAATCCTGAACGTTGTTAGCCCAGGTCTGGCGGAGAGCCAGTGTCTCGGGGACGCCATGGTTGTTCACCAGCAAATCGCCGTTGTCTTCCGCATACAGGATCCACGCCAGAGTGAGTTGCTGGAGGTTGTTAGAGCAGGTCACCGACTCCGCCTTGGACTTGGACTTGCCCAGAACCGGCAGGAGCAAGGCCGCCAGGATGCTAATAATCGCGATGACCACCAACAGCTCGACCAGCGTGAAGGCGATCAAGCGATCCCTTCGCTCACACACTTCAGACCCAGCATGGAATGCCAACAGGCCGGAGCGCCGGCATGTTGCCGGCTGGCGCGGTCCGAATGATCTAAGCCGGCAACATGCCGGCGCTCCGGCTTCGCTCCCCCGATGTGTCTTGGCTAAAAACATGGCGCTTCTACCGGGGTCTTCCCGAAGCGACCTGTGCGCCACCGATCACGCGGGGCCCCGTTCCAGGCGCGCAATGCGCTCCTCGATCGGTGGATGCGTAGCCAATAGAGCCATGAGACCGCTGGACTGGCCGGAGATCTTCAAAGACTGGAAAGCCTGCGCCCGGTGTGCCTCGGCTGCCGCTACCTCAGGATCGTGCAACCGGGCCAAAGCACGCAGGGCGTTGATCATGTTCTCGCGCCCGGCGAGCCGCGCCCCGCCCGCATCGGCCCGAAACTCCCGCTGTCGAGAGAACCAGCACACGATGATCGAGCCGAAGATGGAAAAGACGATCTGAAACACTATAACCAGTAAATATTGCAGCCAGCCTCCACCGCCGTCGCGATCGTCCCGTGACCGTATGGCCTGGCTTATCACAAAGGCCAGAACTCGTGACAGAAACATCACGAACGCATTGATGACACCCTGGACGAGGGTCATGGTGACCATATCGCCGTTGGAGATATGGGTGACTTCGTGACCCAGGACACCGGCGACTTCCCGGCTGCCCATCCGGCGCAGTAATCCCGTCGAGACCGCGACCAGCGCCCGGGATTTCGTGGGCCCGGTCGCAAAAGCGTTGACTTCGTCAGATTCGTAGATGCCCACCTCGGGCAGTTTGGGCAGGCCGGCGCCGCGGGCCAATCCATGGACAGTTTCCACTAGCTCTTGCAGGGTAGGGTCCGACGTATTGGGCGGAATCACCTGCACGCCCATCATCCACTTGGCCATGAGGCGCGACAGCCCCAGCGAAATGAACGCGCCACCAAAACCCCAGACCAGGCAGAATACGGCCAGCCCCGTCAGGCGTCCTTGGGGCAAATAATGCCCCGCCCCGAGCAGGCTCAGCACCACCGTGATGGTGGTCATCACCAGGATGTTCACCACCACAAGCAGGAGAATCCGCTTTGTCATTTGCATGATCTTCATACCGCAGGAAAGATAACCATACGGGGGCGGTTTGCCAAGTCCGGCGCAGATCAGCCGGACGTTCCCGCCGACACATCATACCGCTCGAATAGCCAGCCCAGCAGCATCACGCCCAAGGCCGCCTCCACCGCCAAAACGATCGCCGCGGCGATCGAAGCCAAAGGGATGGCCGTGGCCATTCCGAGCAGCATCTTCACCAGGAAAAAGACTCCGGCAAACAATGCCGCCGCCGGAGTCAGCGCCACGACAAAGACAACCATCTGGCCCAGCATGAAGATGAGCCGCTGCCCGGTAGCCTCGATACCAGCCCCGCCGCTCTTAGCCTCCTGGAACCATGCCGGGAACAACAAGGCGGCCGCGTTGGGAATCTGCAGCGTGATCAAATCCAGCACCGGGATGATCAGTGCTGCCCCGAACCCCATGCCCAGCCAGCTCTGCCAGCCGAGACGGGCGGACGCCGCTTGCCAGAACAGCCCCACCACAAAAACCAGCAGGAACCACTGAATGGCGGCTAACGCCGCCGCCGGCGCCAGAAGTTCACCCAGCGCAAGCTGCCAACTCCGCAACGGGTAGGTCTTAAGTATGTCCGCCAGCGGCAGGTCTTGCCGGAAATCCTGCCGGAGGAACTGCGTCCCGACCAACAGCGACCAGGCCATCAACATGGCCGCAATCGATCCCAGCACCTCCCGCGCGCTGGAACCGCCCGCGGCTTGTCCGACTCCCAGCGAAATGCACACCGCAAACACGATCAGGCTCACCCATACTCGCAACGAATAGGCCTGGCCGGCGCTGATCAGGTTTTTCCAAAGCAGGGCGAAGGCTGGCGGGCCGACCGGACGCAGCTTGAAGGGCGAACGCTTGCGCCTGGGCGGTTTCTGCGCCGCCCGCCAATTGCCTGCTCGCACGGCGGCAACCTTCTCCGCGCGCTTGCGGGAGGCCTCCACGGATGCCTCCTCGAACGCCACGTTCGAGCGCACGACCCACCAGTAGTGCAGCAACAACAGCAGCAGGGCCGGCCCCAGCGCGTAGAGAAACGCCATCGCGTTCGAAGCCAGGTAAGGACGAACCACCAGCCGCAACGGATAAAGCAGATATGGCACGGGGCCCGCGGTCAGAACCTGCTGCGCATAATTCCGGACGGCGGCAAAATCCTGCATCTGCGACGGCTCAAAGGGAGGCATGCTTTGCCGCGTCCAAATGATCACCACTCCGGCAGTGAGGAACACCAAGGCCAGGATGGCCAGCCGCCGTTGCCAGTTCGTGATGCCGCGGTCCATCAACTTCGTCCGGGCGAACGATGAACCCAGCAAATGCAGGTTCAAGGTGGAAAAGAAAAGCCACCAGCCCGCTGCGTGGATCCAGGCGTTACTGCGTAACCCACCGGTCACCAGCGTCAGCAGCAACGCCGTCATCAGGATGGCGGTCTGCGAACGCACCAGCTTGAAATGAATCAGGACGCGCCGGCTGATCGGCGCGGGAAACAAAAACGTCACCTCGGCCTCCGTAAACGTGAGCGCTGCCCGACTATTCGGGATGATCCAGGCTACCAGCAAAATCGTCAACAGAACCAAGGCGCCGATGGATTCGTAAAGCGCCGCGTTGCTGGGTGAAGCCAGTAGCGTGATCGATCTTCCACCCCTCGGCGTTACAAATATCGCCCGGAAGAAACACCAATAGAAGTAAAGCCCGCCAACGATGCCACCGACCAGGTATTTCGGCTGCTTGAGCCGCTTGATTCGCATCAGGGTGCGGTTCTTGATCGAGTGATACTGGAGATAAAGCAGCGCGGAGATCACTGCTGGCCTTCCCTCGCCTCGCTGGTAGCGCGGAAGAAGACCTCTTCGAGGTTCATCTCGCCTGCCTGCGTCGCGAACTGCTGGGTTATTTCCGCCAGCGTGCCGTGCGCGACCTTCCGCCCGTCCTTCAGGATCAGGATATGCGAGCAGATCTCCTCAACCAGGTGCAGCAGGTGGGAGCTGATGATTATAGCCGCCCCATCGCGCGCGCGCTTTAATATCGAGTCCTTCATGCGCCGGATGCCCATGGGGTCCAGGCCCGTGAGCGGTTCGTCAAAGTAGATCACTCTGGGCGCGTGGAGCAGGCCGCAGGCGATGGCCAGCTTTTGTTTCATGCCGCGGGAGAGTTCGCCTGGCAGTGCGTTCCGCTTGCCGGCGAGCTCCAACTCTCCGAGCAATTGGTCCGCGACCAGCTCGTAGTCTTTCACCTGGTAAATACGCGCGACGAATGCCAGGTGCTGTTCCACCGTCAAGTAATCGAACAAGCGCGGCTCGTCGGAAAGAAAGGCCAGTTCCCGCTTCGCTGCGATCGGATCTTGCCCCAGATCATGGCCGCAGATGCGGATACTGCCCCGCGTCGGCGGAATAATCCCGGAGAGGCAGCGCAATGTGGTGGTCTTGCCCGCACCATTGGGCCCGACCAGGGCCATCACTTCTCCGGACTTAACCTCGAAGCCGAGTTCATTGACCGCCACGAACTCACCATACAGCTTGGTCAGTGCTTCAACCTGGATCATAAAGAGAGGTCCGGGAGATGATGGCTGGTCCTCGAACTCCGCAGGGAATGGGAAGTCTGCATTTCGCAATTGGCTGCGGTGGTTGGAGCGATCATCGCCGCGAAACTTAACTGCGCCCCCCTGGGGAGTAAAGCGCCGCAGCACTGCCCCAGGGGTAGATTCAAGAAAGGGGCGGGGACGGCCTCGTCCCCGGTTCTTTGAGAGAGAACCGCAAGACACGGGGACGAGGCCGTCCCCGCCCCTTTCTTGAATCCGCCCTGGCACTGCCCCTTTTGCGTAGGAAGGTGGTCGATGTTATGCTTTGCCTGTTTTATGGCCCGGTCCCATGCCTCTAAGGTCAGCGTCGCCCGTGCCGGAGCTGCCTTGGCTCTGGTGCTGCTTTCCCACGAGGCGGCCCTAGCCACCGATTGGCCGCAGTACCGCGGACCGGCCAGCGACGGCTCTTCCGCCGACGCCATCGCCACAAAGTGGGCCACCAATAGCCCCACGTTCGTCGTCTGGAGGAATACCTCTCTCACCAACGGATTCAGTTCCTTTACCGTCAGCCAGGGGCGGGCCTTCGCCATGTTCTCGAAAGACGACGGCAGCGGCAATCGACTGGAATGCTGCGCGGCGGTGGACGCGGCGACCGGTGCCAACCTCTGGGCCACGCCGGTTGACGATGCCCCTTGGGACCCAACCGTGACCTACAACGGTGGCGACGGCTCCGCGCCCTACAACACTGGTGACGGCCCGCGCACCACGCCGTCCGCCAACGCCGGGCGCGTATTCGCCCTCTCGGGTCTGATGCACCTGGTCTGCATGAACGCGACCAACGGGTCGGTAATCTGGAGCAATAACCTCCCTTCAGACTATGGCGCCTCCGGCATCACCTATGAAAACGCAGCCTCTCCGTGCCTCGACAATGACCTCGTGTTCGTAAACCTGAACAGCTCGCCCAATAATCGGAACCTGGCGGCCTTCCGCGCCGCAGACGGCACCTTGGCCTGGAGTTCGCAGAACGAGAACGTCACCCACGCCACTCCGGTAGTCGCCACGATTCAGGGCGTGCGCCAGGTCATCTTTGCCACCCAGACCGGCGTCGTTTCGCTGGACCGCACGACCGGCGCTCGCTTATGGAAGTTCACCTATCCGTTCTCCCCGATCGGCACCTCCATGGGCGCTTCGCCTCTCGTGTATTCGAACCTCGTTTATTGCACTGCTGCTTATGGTCGCGGCGCTTTTGTGCTGCGGACCGCCTTGACCGGCGGCACCTGGACTACAACGCAGCTTTGGTACAAGCCCAACTCAGCGGGACTACCCTATCGTAGCATCTGGATGTCGCCCGTCTGCTACCAGGGGTATGTCTATAGTTTGGCCGGGGAAAACAGCACTTTCCTGACGGCCCCGCTCAACTGCATCGAGATCGCCACCGGCAACCTGATGTGGACCACGAACAACTTCGGCATGGGTGGTCTCATCCTGGTGAACACGAACCTGCTGGTGCTCACTGAGAAGGGTCAGGTCGTGCTGGTGCAGCCGACCCCGAGCGCTTACCACGAATTGACTCGCTATCAGGCCTTTCAGTTCAGCAACGGAGCCCCCGGCAAGTGCTGGAACAGCCCGGCCTTCAGCGACGGCCGTATCTACGCCCGGAGCACGGAGAGCGGCATCAGCCTCGATGTGTCGGTGCCCACGCGGCCTGCGCTCAAGCTGCTCACTCCACAATTTCTGAACAGCACCCAACTGCAACTGACGGTGAGCACCGTGAACGGCGCACCGATTGACTCGACCCGCCTCTCCAGCATCGAGGTGCGCGCTACCAACACCCTCGGAGCCTCTCCCACCCTCTGGCCCAAACTGACCAACCGGCTAGTGCTGAGCACGAATGGCCTGGCGCTGCTCACCAATACCATCCCTGCCGGCCAGTCAAACCAACTCTTTATCACCGTCGAACCGCCATAACTGCATCCACGCAGAGCAGCACCGCAGATGAACACCGATGGACACAGATTCCGACTGGGGAGGCCTCTAGCCTGGAATCTTCACAGTCGCCTTGAAACGCCTACAGGCCGGAGCGCCGGTCTCCGACCCGGCGTCTCGCAGCCAACTGGCCGACGCCAGGTCGGAGACCGGCGCTCCGGTGGGTGTGAAATGTTCGGACTGGCTTTCACCCTGATCGAGCTCCTGGTAGTCATCGCCATCATCGCCATCCTGGCCGCCCTGTTGCTCCCCGCGCTGTCCGGCGCCAAGGAGCGCGCCAAGCGCACCGGCTGCGTGAGCAACGCCCGCCAGTTCCTCCTCGCCGTACACATGTACGCTAACGACAATGATCAGCGGCTCCCGAGCGGTGCTTCCGACAGCCATACCCCCAACGGCGTATTGGACGACTCGATCCCGGTGCTCTCCAGCAACACTCGCACGCAGATGGTTCAGTATGCCGGCAGCTACAAGATGCTAGGTTGCCCGAGCCTGGGCGCGCCCTTCAACACCGAGCAGGGCTATTACGAATCCGGCTACGGCTATGTCATCGGCTACAACTACCTGGGCGGCCACGCCAATACACCCTGGCCGTTGCTGGCGAATGGCCAGCCCTGGTCCTCGCCGCAAAAGGTAACTGAGGTCAGCACCAATATCGGCCCAACCTCCCCCTTGCTCACGGACATGAACGACTGGTCGCCCGGCTACGGCGGCTCGGTTGTGCCCCATGGCCGTGGCGGAGCCGTGCATACTGCCGGCGATTTCAGCAACCCGGACGCCAACGGCGCTGCCTCAAAGGACTTAGGCGCGACCGGCGGGAACATCGGCAACCTGGACGGCTCCGTGAACTGGCGGCCAATCAAAAGCATGATCCTTCGTCGAGGCTCGCAGCAATACGGCACAGACGGCTGCTGGGCGATGTGGTAGTTCGAGCCGGGATACTTCAAGCCTCGCTCGAAATGCCAGCTATTCCTTTGTTTCCGATCTTTGCATCTTCGCGCCTTCGCTGTTCAACTGCGGAATCCAGGTTCAAGCCCGAGGCTCTACCGGACGGACTGCGCCGCGAGGGATAACTTCGCCTGCCCGCCGCACAACTCCTGAAGCGTCGGCACGAACGCCTCCGCATAGTGCCGACCCTCATCCGCCGTCTGCACCTCGATCCGCGCCTCCATCAGCGCGGAATTCGGCACGGGCCGCAGCGACAGCTTCTGGGCCAGCACGGGTTTGACGCCAGACTGCTTGCCAACCAGGTATTTGAACTGGGCGGAATTCGCCCGCCCCGCCACAAAGCCCACCTGGTCCCCGGGACTAACCGTGATGCGGAGGGTCACAGTCACAGAGGCACCCGAGCGGGGTTTGAGGACGAAGAGGGTTCCACCCACGAGGGCGCATGCTGCCACTAGCGCGATGACTGGTTTGCTCTTCAAGTCTTCGAAGCATTGTCCGCCAACTCCGTCCTTCGTCAATACTCGGGAAAGCGGCAGAGGACAGCCGCTTTTCGGCGTAGCGCGAACTCGTGCAATTGGGCGAGAGCGGAAATCAGGTGGGCAAACGTGCTTAACAGTTTGCCGCTGGTCCGACGCAGCCAACTCGACTTGGTGTTCTTGGGTGCAAGTTGCTTTAAGGCAGTAATTTATACATGCAGCCTATAGTCGATCGGCCGATTTCCAAGCATTTCTGACCTTCCCTTGGTGAGCCATATGGCTGAAGGCTCGCATTTTGCTGTAACCTATTGCTTTGACCAGCGTCTTGTCCCTTAGTAACAAACACGGAATCCGCCGGCGGTTAATGCGGCGGTCGCCAAACAAAACAACAAAACACAGAGGACAAATAGAATGAGCAGAATTAGTTTAATCGCAGCCATGGCACTGGGCGGCTTGGTGGCTTGCAGTACTTTAGCCACCGCGCAGGATAGCAATGCCACCCCAGACGCAAAGAAAGGTGGAAAACGAGGCCCGCAGACCATCGAGCAGCAGATGGAGAGATTGGCCCCACTCAAACTGACCGATGAGCAGAAGCCGAAGGTCCAGGCCCTTCTTAAGGAATCTTCCAAGAAGCGGCAGGAAATCTTCAACGACAGCAGCATCGACCGGTCACAGATGCGCGAGAAGATGCAGCCCATCATGGAAGAGCAGAATAAGAAGCTCAAGGCCATCCTAACGGAGGAACAGTTCAAGCAGTATCAGGAATTGGCCGCACGTGGTAAGAAGGGCGGCAAGAAAAAGGCCGACGCCCCGACTCAATAGTTCCGTCAAAAAGACCTTTTACGACAGGGACGGCCTAGAGCCGTCCCTCTTTTTTTGGCCTGGGAGGATTGTTACCACTAGCAGATTGGGCTAACGTTGAGTTGGTCTACGCGAGGGGTATCATCGGATGAAAAGACCCCTCCAACTCTGCTTGAGGCGACCTTTTCGATGACCCTGCCAGGCCGTTGGATCAGGCTATGACTATGATATTAGGGCAGGCCTTGTGGCTCCCGATTGCTTTTTCGTTGATATGGATCGGCGAAGCGGTCGGTGCAGATGCGGTCTTGCACGGCAGGGTGAACGATGCCCTCACTGGCCGCCAGACTCCGTGCACCGTGAAGATCACTGACGCCAACGGGAAAGTCGTTGTTGAGAGCGTCTCCTTCAGCGGTGGCTTCCGTTCGTCAGGAGAATTCGTCAAAAGCTTGCCGGCCGGTCCAACCCGCATACGAACAACGGCCGGGTTTGAAATCGAGGCCATCAACCAGGAGGTTAAGTTGTTTGCAGGAGAAACAAACGACCTGACATTCAGATTGGAACGGCTCGTTAATCTTCGCAAGCGGGGTTGGTTTGCGGGCGATAACCATGTCCATATGCTACATGGTGAGCGGACGGTGCCGGTTGATTTCGATTACGTGGCTCTGACCGCCAAGGCCGAAGATCTGCAATACATGTCTCTGGCCAAGGCCTGGAACCTTGACTTACCCACCCCAGAGCACTTGGAAGGGGAATTGGCGAGGCGTTCGATACCGGACTGTATGCTCACCTGGAACCTCGAAGCACCGAAGAATTACTACCAGGGAGATGCCGGTCGATGTCTTGGCCATTGCTGGACGATGGGTGTCCGCGGGCGCACACGCGAAGGTCGGGACGTCGTCCGCCTGCTGATGGACGCCAGTGCTTGGGATTACGAATCAGGCAAACCCACCTATGCCAACTTCGAATCGCACCAGCTCATTCATGACCAAGGCGGGGTAGTGTCTTATACCCACCCGGCGCGGTGGTGGATGGGCTCATGGGGTGGACAGGGGGGCTACCCAAAGGTGGACCAGATGCGCATTTCCAATATGGCAGTCGAACTGCCTTTGGACACACTGCTGGGACCGACTTACGACGGCCTGGATATTATCACCGGGCCGGGCGAGTCCGAAGCCAACGCCAAAGCGTTCGAAATCTGGTCTTTGTTGCTCAACCACGGATATCGGATCACTGCGACTGGATCCTCCGACGCCTGCTTCGACCGCCCTGGAGGGGGTGTGCCCGGAATGCCTCGCACCTATGCGTTCGTTCCGGGCGAGTTCTCTCTGGCGGCAGCAGCTAAAGCAATTGCCGCAGGCAGGACTTTCGTCACCACTGGCCCGTTGTTGATCGCCACGATCGACAAGAAGCCGCCGGGAAGCGCGTTTGCCTCGGGGCCAACAGCTCGGGTGCTTTCAATCGAAGCTTGGGCTTCGGGCATCGACTCGGGCGGTCTGAAGCGGATTGAGGTCCTACGGAACGGGCAAATCTGGCGACAATTCGCGCCCGGAGGTCACTCTGGCTCCATCCAGACCAATTTGAGCCTCCTGGAACAGGAGACTGCCTGGTACTATGTGCGGGTGTTCGGGGCGGAGAGGCAAACCGCTGTCAGCGGTGCATTCTATTTTGCGGATAGATCCTACCGCCCACCGCAGCCGGTGAGGGCGCAAGTGCATGCGCAGGTTCTGGATGCTGAAACGGGGATGCATGTCGCCGCGGTCCTTACGGAAGTCACTTTCTCTGGGACGGTCGCTCTTGAAGGCAGGCGGCATAGGGCGAAGGAAGGCGAGCTGCGGCTCTACATTCCCGGAACGGCGCGGCTTCGCGCCGAGGCTAAAGCGTATGCCCCGATGACGCTCAGCCCTTTTCTAGACAGTCCAGACCTTGTGAAGACGGTGACGACCTTCAGCGAGCAGGACCTGGCCCACTGGGAAAGCTTCGACCAGTTAAAGAGGCAACTCGATAATGTGGAACTCGTCTTTCGGCTACGGAGAACCAGGCCGTAAATAACATGGCACCAACCATCCATTCTACACGCAAGGCCGGAGACAGCGATCCTCAGGTGCGAAAACCCGGACCTCGCTGATACGACTTACTGTTTCAGCAACTCCGCCACTGCCGCCTCAATTTGCTGGTCCCGCCCTGCAGCCAGCACATCCGGCTCGTTTCGAATCTTTATGTCTGGCTCCAGTTGGTTGTTCTCGCAGAACTTCCCGTCTGGCGTTCGCCAGCCTCCCATCGGAATGCCAAAGACCAAAGAAGGATCGATTTGAGCTTCCCACCACACAAAGGTCCCAGTGCCCGGCACGGGCATGCCCAAGGTCTTCCCTAGCCCCTTCAATTTGTAGGCCACCGGAAAGAGGTGCGCGTCGGAGTAATTGCACTCACCCACCAGCACAATTGACGGCTTGGTCCATTTGTCATTGGGCTCGGAGCCGACGTATTGCCCGTGTGGGACGATATCGAGGTACTTTCTTCCGCTCAGAAAATCCGATAATTGCTCGTGGATGTTGCCGCCGCCATTAAACCGGGTGTCAACGATGATCGCCTTCTTTTCAATGTTGCGACCGAGGGCTTCCTCAAACACGGCCCGCATGCTGGAGTCGTTCATCGCTCGGACATGCACATAACCGATCTTTCCCTGGGAAAGCTCTGCAACCTCCTTGCGGCGGTTCTTGACCCAGCGCTTATAGAGAAGTTCGCTCTCCTCACCTCCAGTGATGGGCTTGAGTGATTCATCCCACCGGCTGTCTTGCGCCGGGTCGAAGACTGACAGAAGCGTTAATTTGCCGGCCTTGCGATTGAGCAGCCGGGGAAAATCGATGTCTGAGCCGACTGGTTGGCCATCGATGGCCTCGATGATGTGGCCCGCCCGAATCTTCGAAGACGCCTTGTCCAGCGGTCCACCCATTACCACCTCGGCGACCTTCACGCCTGGTCCTTTGAACTCAAGATCATAGAGCACGCCAAGTTCCGCGGTCTGATCCGAATTGGGATGGTCTGCGCCGTAGCGACAGCCGGTGTGTGAAGCATTCGCTTCCCCCAGCATTTCGCTGAGCATTTCCGCGAAATCATAGTTGTTGTTGATGAACGGAAGGAACTTGCGGTAGGCGCCGTAATAGAAATCCCAATCGACGCCTTGCAGGTCAACCACGTAGAATTTCTCTTTAAACTGCCGCCAGGCATGATCAAAGATGTACTGGCGCTCCTCCGCCTGCTTTAACTCCATCTCGCCGTCTGTCTTAAGGGTCTCCGATTTGCCATTTTCGGTGGTCACCTTCATCGGCTTGCCATCGGCCAAGAGGAAGATGAACTTGCCGTCGGCGGAGAGTTCCATGTTGGCGGTCCTTCTCGCCCCGAGCTTGGTGAAGAGCTTCGTCTCCTTGGTGCGCAATTCCGTCTCCCACAGATCGTTGCCTTTGTCGAAACTCGTAAGGTAATAAAGCTTCTCTCCGTCCTTGGACAGCACCCAATCGCTGGCGGGCGAAGTGTGAACGGTCAGCTTGCTGCGACGATCAGGAAGGTCGTCCCAGTCAACGACGATATCCTTTGGCTTCTCCTCTTTGTCCGACTTTGCCGCAGGCTTCTTTCCGTCCTTTCCCTCGGTATCCTTCTTATCCTTTTCCTCCTTGTCTTCTTGCTCCTTCACTAAAGCAAATTCCTCCTTCGTCAGGTTGAACCGGTCGAAAGCGGCGCGGGTGAAGAACAGCCCATACACATCAGCGCTGACGAGGTCCCCGCCCTGCTGCCGGGTGCCTTCCCGGTTACCGCCCCATATCATCATCTTCCCATCGAGCACCCATTTGGGCTTCAAATTGTCGTAACCGCTTAATGTCAGGTTGTGAATCTCACTGTCGCCCGCGGCCGACACCAAGCCCACTTGTGGCGTGAAGATGCGTTCGCGATAGGCGAACTGCACCAGGAACCATTTTCCGTCGGGAGACCAATGGTAATATTGGTCTCCATCGTCGTACGAATAATTCCGGTCCGCCGTCATGATCGTGCGTGTCTTCTTGGTCGCCAAATTCACCACCTTTAGTGTCACGCGGTTTTCCAGGTAGGCCACCTCCTTGCCGTCCGGCGAAAACGACGGCTGGAACTCCTCCTCGGGGGTCTCGATCACAGTCTCCTGCTTCAGCACGGTCGAGGCATAGAAATAGGGCTCCTCCTTGCGCCCGATGCTCACCATGTACAGATTCCAGTTGTTGTCCTTCTCTGCGGCGAATACCAGCGACCGGCCATCGTGGCTGAAATCCACATTCCGCTCCTGCCAGGGCGTGTTGGTGATCCGCTTGGTAATTCCGCCCTCCACACTCGATACGAAGATCTCGCCGCGAAAAACATAAGCGAACTCCTTGCCGTTAGGCGACAGTTTTGCTTCGGTGAATCCCTCGTTCAACCGCACAATTCTTGCGATCGTCTCCCTCCCGTCCTGCGCGATGGTTAGCGGCACCTTGCGGGGTTCGTCCCCAGGCTGAAGGGTGTAAATCTCGCCGTCGAAGCTGAAGCAGAGCAGATCTTGCTTTGACCGGGTAAGGAATCGGACGGGATGCTTCGCAAGATGAGTCAGCGCCGTGGTCTTGGCAGGATTAGAGAGCGAGCTTTTGAACACATTGAAAGACCCTTTCTCCTCGCTCAGATAGTAAAAATCGTCATCATTAGCCGCAAACACCGGATTACGATCCTCGCCATTGAATGTGGTGAGTTGCTGGTATTTCTTGGTCTTGAAGTCATACACCCAGATGTCGTGCGTGACGGCGGAGGTATGATGCTTACGCCAAGCGCTCTCGTAGCCCTTTAGATCTTCATAGATAAGCTTGCTGCCGGTGGAATCGAGAGCGGCACCCAGCGCTGGTCCTGGCATCACCTGGGTCACCCGCCCACCGGAGATCGGAACGCTATAGAGCTGGCTCAGCAGCCGCGCCGGAAACTGCGCGTCGGTAGCGACTTGCTGCCGGTAAGCAGAGAACAACAATGACTTGTCATCCGCGGTAAATGTGCTGGGAATTTCAGGTGCGGCATGGAAGGTCAGCCGCTTTGCCTCTCCTCCCGTGGCGGCCATCACAAAGACATCGAAGCTTCCATAGCGGTCAGACGCAAAGGCGATCTTGCTGCCGTCGTGGCTCCAGACGGGGGCGAATTCGTAGGACTCGCTCAGCGTCAACGGGACGGCCTTGCCACCACTCGCTGGAACAGAATAAATGTCGCCCTTCCATTCGAAAGCGATCGTCTGGCCATCTGGGGAGATGGCAGGGTAGCGGAGCCAAAGAGGACTTTCATCCGCTTGGGCAGCCTGGGCCAACATGAAAAGGGCTAACAGGGCGGGCGTCGGTTTCATAATCTGGATTGAGACATCTTGATCTAACTGGTTTCGCACCAACTTGTGCCACATGCTGGGCCATTCTTCAATCCCCGGCTCAGAGGACGCCGCAACCGGCGAACTCGCCTGTGAATGACACGGTCAGCTCTACCCGCGCAACATAAAGATCAACCACCAACGAAAGCAATACAGTTCGACCGCTCACATGAACAAGCAGCCCACCCGAGTCTGGGCCTTCGCCTCAGACTCCAACATCGGGAATTGCAAAACCGCAACCTAATGTACTTCGGCGCGGAAGTAGCGCACAGGCGCGGATGAAGCGGTCCCGACGGCAAACGGGCTGCTGAACACAACATTCGTCGCGGCAGGCGTCCAGGCGCGCAAATCAGGTGATGCCGATAGGACGATTGTCTGTCCCAAGGCGGCAGTGAGATTCAACGATGAAGCGGTGTTAGTGCGCTGGATACTGCGCAGGAAGGGCCGCGGTTCCACCACCCGCCCGAGCCGCATCCCGTTCCCGAAGCTGGTCACCCAGATTTCGTTCGCGTCATAAGGATTAAAGAATACCCGGGTAGGAAAGCGAAACGGGTAGCCGCCAACCTGGGCAAAGGTCGGCGATGCGGCGCGGCGGTTGCTGCTGTACCATAAGCCCTGATCTTCGGTGGTCACATACATTTCGTCCGGGTTCACCGGGTTGATAGTACAGGAACACACCGCCTTGAGGTCGGTAGTGATGCGCTTCCAAGTGACTCCTCGGTTGCTCGTATAATACAAGCCCCCGAGGCCAGACGAAGCACCCCATTCGCCCCAGACGCCGGCATACCAGGTGGACTGGGTGGGATCGTTCGGATCAATCGTGAGGTCCTTCGTATAATATCGCATGCCCGCGTCGCTGCGATCCACCCAGCTCGCGCCGTCGTCCGAACTTACAAACACCCCCGAGCTCGGCTGGAAGTTGCTCGACGCAATGCGCGCTGAATAGGTCGCCACCAGTGTGCCGTCCTTGAGCACAACAATGTTATAGGGATGCCCCTGCGTGCGCGGTGGCACCGCCAGCCGGGTCCAAGTCGCGGCGACGCCCGCGTCCAGATTGATCGTGCGATAGACTCCACCCGTCGAGCTGTTCACCATAGTGGCGTAAAGACGCTTGAAGTCGTTAGGGTCCAACGCCAATCCCACAACCGGTCTCCCCAGCTTCTTGAAGGTGGCCCAGGTCGTACCTTGGTTTGTCGAATACATCACCTCGCCTGTGCCGCCGTCAATTGCGCTGTCCTGACAATAGCGGTCCCAGGCATAAATGTCGTGCACCGACGACATCGCCGCATAGACGAACCCGTTCGTTGGATGCTTGAGGGCCTGGTAAGTGCTGTTGTAAGCGAGCGACATGGGGGCCATCCACGAACCGCCCGCATTCGTGCTCAGCATGCCCCGGATATCGGTGAAGCTGCAAAACAGCGTGTTGCTCGAACACCACAACAACGACCAGCATGAGGTGTCCTCCGCCCCATTCCCGGTATAGAAGGTCGCCTTGGGCGTAGCCGAGCCCACTGCGTTCTCGCATCCCTGCCAATCGTAGGCTTGGCGCCAGGTAGTTCCGCCGTTCGTCGTGACATGCATGAAACCGAAGTCCGAGATCAGCAACCGATTCGGGTCGGCCTGGCAAACCGTGAACCCCATCGCACACTCGCCCCAGGACCACTTCTTCCAATTCCAGCCGCCGTTGTCGTCGCCGGTCCAACCCGTCGCCACGTTTGCATTGCCGGTGCACTGCATCACTTGCGCCCACGACGCACCGCCGTTCAACGTCTTCAGTACGACCGGCTGACCAGCGGTGTCCGAGCCTGCCACGTATGCGATGCTGATATTCGTGCGGCACATTGCCACAAAGAAGGGATGGTTGCCCCCCACGCCATTCGTCGCCACCGCCCACGAGCCCGTGCCGCCATCGAGCCGGTACACCTTTTTATAGGTCCCGTAATCCGAACCTTGGACGCCGGGGTACACATCGCCCGAGCCAAGCGTGACGCAGAAGAAGCGCAGCGTCCCGTTCTCCTTCGCTCCCGCAAACGAGACCATTGCCTCAGTAGCTGGAATGCCCGGCGTTCCGACGAACATAAACGACCCACCGCCGTTGGTGGACACCACCATCCCCGGCCGCGTGCCGACGTAGATGTTCGGCCCATCCCAGAACGCGCCGGCGATCAGCAGGTCATTTGTCGTGAAGCAATTGACATATGTCGCCCCGGAATTGGTGGAGATCTTCAGCGTCGAGTAATCGCTCACCAGCAGCCGGTTTGTGGACAACGGGTCCGCGTAGAGGCAATAGACCGACTGCGACCACGGATCAGGCGGGACGTCCTTCCACGTGATCCCCCCGTCAACCGACCGCGCCGGCACGGCGCTGTTGAGGGCATACCGCACCAGCGGGTTGCTTGTGAATTCCATCCGGCCCGGTTGGCTCCCGCCGCCCAGCACGCGGAAGTCAACCGTCTCCCACGTCCGCCCAAAGTCCGTCGAATGAAACAGATCGCTCATATCCGAGCCGACCCATACCTCGTCCGGATTGTAAGGATTGATGGACGGTCCGAAGAAGGCACCACCGCCTCCCGGCCCGCGTGAAACGAAATGTGCGGGCGGCCCGGCCAGCGCCAGACTCGCTGCGGCCAACAGTGTGCTCATGATTGCAGGAAGAGCCGCCCTGAATCTCCCAGGATTGGACGAGTGTGTATAATGCATTGCTATGCGGTCGTTCAGCAGCCGGACTTGTGCCAGAGTCTCAGGCAATGTCACAAAAGCAGGCAAGTCGCCATTTGCGAGTCTCCCAGCCTCGCGCACACTTTGCCTTTGACCCCCACTCCGGACGGTAGGGCGCGTCACTCCGTGCGCGCCGCCAGTGCCCAGAACAGCCACGAGCCAGGCGTCCTCTTCGAGGTTAGCACCACGCCCACAGTGACGGACCCCACCTTCGGAGATGATTGCCAGGTGGCCGCAATATCAGGATGCGCCGACTGGCCTCCACGAAACGAGAACCCTGCCCATCCATACCAAGTCGAGGCAAGCCAGCACGTCCCAAGCAATACCCTACCAGTTATAGAGTTGCCTGATGGCAGGATGATAGTTGCATAATGGCTGCATAATAGTTGTATAATAGAGGCATAATGGTTGCATGATAGTTGCATGATACCATGGTGCTATCATGGCCGATGTCCCATGCTGAGGTATGCCTATTACATCATTACTGTAACGTTACCGAACACGATGTTTGCAAATTATGCATCGATACATCGGCTATCTTTGCCATTTTGCAGTCAGATTCGCAGATGCAAGATAAGTGCCGTCATTGCGGTTTCAGACCGCCGACGGATCTTCAGGGCAGGGATAAGTGCTCCAGTTTAGCGGAAGACCGTCGAGACGAAGTGCCTGACGCCGTTCCGGTAAGTGAATTCCGATGTCGAGCGCCAGGTACTACGGAACGACTGAGCGACGCTCGTGGCGATGGCAGCCAGATCTCCGTCGCATTTGACAAGCGGCGATGTCTGTTTGCGGCGGTTGTAGTCCAGATAGCTGTTGGTCTCCGCCACGAAACACACAACATGCACGTCGTGTGGCATGAAGACTACCACCAATCGCGTCGAGTAGCCCTTCTCGCGCAACACGTCCGCCGCCAGCGTCGCGAAGTCGTCGCAATCGCCCGAGCGGTTGGCCAGGAATGTGTCCGGCTGGCGCACATCGCCGGCCGCCGCAAACTTAAAATCCGCGAAATACCCCATCAGCCGCTCCGGCGTGAGTTTAAGGTCAGCCCGTAAGTCCGCCAAGGTCACTTCCCTCGCCCAGGCCTGCGGCAGCAGAAAGAAGAGGATTAGCAAACCCCCGAGCAGCCGGGTAAAGCACGTGGGCAGACCCGGCCAAAGCAGCTTTGGACCGAGCCGACGAAATCGCTGAAACGAGGCGATGCGCACTACGGTATCTAAGTTCTACCTTCCAGCGTAGCCAAACAGGCAGGGTGATGTCAATCCGGATTGGCATTGGACATGCTTATGTTATGCATTCGATTTCCTGACAATTCACTTGCGACTATGGAGCGCAGGGCTGAAGTTACCCGGGAGTCCCCGAGATTCCCACCAAGACCAAAATGAAACGTGAAACAAATAGAAAGGCTAGTTTTATGAAGAAACGCAGTAATAACATGACAGCGTGGCTGGCCACTCTGGTCTGCCTGACCCTGGCCACTACGACCAAAGCGGCAGACAATCCGGAACCACCGATCGCTCCGGCTGCTCAAAAATCCGACGCTGATACGAACGCTATCGGGCAGGTGATGGAGCCAACCGAAATGCCAGCCCACCCCTCGCACGAAATGAGCGCTGAATCCACCTCCGGTGAGGTCACCCCCACCAAGGTCAACAAGGCGAGCGGCATCCTCGGCATGGATGTTCGCAACCAAAACGACGAGCACCTGGGGCATGTCAAAGACCTCGTCATCGATTGGAAGTCCGAACAGGTTTCGTATGCCGTCATCAGCACCGCGCCCAAAGCCCTGTTCGGGATAGGCGAAAAACTCCTGGCCGTACCGCTGACGGCGCTGACGCCCAGCGGGGACTTGAAATATCTCGTTCTCAATGCTGACAAGTCGAAGGTAGAGGCCGCGCTGGGCATTGAGCGGGACAAATGGCCTAGTGTGAGCAAACCAGTTTGGGGCGCTCAACCGTTCTGGCAGACCGATTCCGACAAGCTGCCCATGCCCGGCCAATCCCCTAAAACGTCGGATACGAACGCGGGGCCGATTAAGACACCGGAACCCAAGTCCGACATGGAGCCGTCAACCGACCCGGAACCGAAACCAGACGTGGAACCGGATCGAGACATGCCGGCGAAGCCCGATAAAGACCCTGATGATGAGCTCTAGCCAAATCACGGCATCAAATAGACCTTTGAATTAGCATGTGGAGGGATGGCGACATCCCTCCTTTCTTGTTTCAGTCCACTCTATCGAGGATTGGCGGTTGGGTCCCGCGACGCGCGTCCCAGCACCGTAGGATTTCTACCGTCATGTTTTCCCCGTGGACGCGATAAAACACTTTGAAGTGCCTTTTCACAATGAAACGCCTGGTTCCGGGGCGCTGCCGCACCCTCGGGTGACGCTCGGGGAAAAAGCTCAGACTTTCAGCCGCAGAAATAATCAACTCGCCCAATTTGTAGGCGGCGGCAGGATTATGGGCTGCGATGGATCTGACCACCTGTTCGAGGTCTTCCAGAAAGGTGTCGCGAAAGATTACTTTGAAGTCCATTTGCTCAGTCGTGAGCGGACTTCATTTCCGGAATGTCCTCCTTGTGGAGTAGCCTTGGCCTTCTCGATAGCTTCGTCCAACGCGGCCAATAACTGCGGGTCATCTTCGTTGCACTGATTATCGGCGCCAGCTTCTTTCTCAACGAAGGCCGTCCATGACTTCAGAGCCAAGCGGCGGAGTTCGTCCGGGGCCATTTTGCCCAATTCAGCTTCGATTTCGGCCAGACGCATTGCTCGATCAATCTATGGCGTTCAGGCTCGAAAAGCAAAGCACTTTGCGTCAGTGCGAATGCCAGGGGTGCTCCTCGGACGGCCCCCGCAATCGCCATTGCGGTCTTTTCATCTACCTCGCAAGTTCTCGCAGTATATTACGGTAGCGGCGAATGATACCCTCCGCCGCAGCCGTCTGTCTGGCAAATTGCTCGCGACCGGCGGTGGCTGGGGTGACACGCAGGTGGCCGGGGAGGGCACAGGCGGGTGCTGCCGCGAAAGTACACCGCGCGACGTGGGTGGGGCGCGTCACTCCGTGCGCGCCTTGAATACCCGTACACGGGCGAATTCGTGCGGTTTCCCCGGGTTCGGCAGCGCGCACGCGATGGCGCGCCCCACCCCCTGCCGGTGGCGGCAAGATCAATACGCAGCCGGTTCAGTTCTTTTAGCGATTGGCACAGCCCGTCCGGACTGGCATATATGTTGGCTCGAAATCTGTGGAAATGTGCCCTAGTGCGATAACTAAGCTTCTTTGCTTGACGACGATGTGCCTGGCTGTGATTGGCCCGGGCTGCTCGATCAAGCGCATGGCCGTCAATAAAGTCGGCGACGCCCTGGCGGGTAGCGGGACGACCTTCGCGTCCGATGATGACCCGGAGCTGGTAAAAGCGGCCGTGCCCTTCAGCCTCAAGCTCATGGAGAGCCTGCTGAGTGAGAACCCGCGCCACCAGGGGCTGCTGCTGGCTACGTGCAGCGGTTTCACGGAGTATGCCTACGCGTTCGTCCAGCAGGATGCGGATGAAACGGAAGACAAGGACCTGACCGCCTCCGAGGAAATGAGAAGCCGCGCCCGGCGCCTTTATTTGCGAGCGCATAACTATGGCATGCGCGGCTTGGAGGTAAGGCACAAAGGCTTCGAAAAGGCCCTCCGGGCGAACGCGAAAACGGCCGTGACCGTGGCTACGGCGAAGGATGTGCCCTTGCTCTACTGGACTGCCCTCTCCTGGGCGGCGGCCATCTCGCTATCCAAGGATAACCCCGATCTGATCGCCGAGATGCCGTTGGTCGAGGCGATGATGGACCGAGCCCTGGCCTTGAATGAAGCCTTTGACTATGGCGCCATCCATGCCTACTTCATCACCTACGAGATGAGCCGCCCCGGTGGAACCGGAGATCCCGTCGCGCGGTCGCGGCAACATTTCGAGCGGGCGCTGGCACTGAGCGGTGGCCAGCAGGCGGGCCCGATGATTTCCTTTGCCGAGGCGGTGTGCGTGCAAAAGCAGGACTTGAAGGAATTCGAATCGCTGCTCCACCAGGCGCTCGCCATCAATCCCAACACCAAGCCCGAGTGGCGCCTGGCCAACCTCGTCATGCAGCGCCGGGCCAAATGGCTCCTCGGGCGTACCGACCAGCTCTTCTTGCGCGCCAGCCCGCCCGGGGACGGGAAGCCGAAATCCGAAATCCGAAACCCGAAACCCGAAGGAAGCCCGAAATCCGAGGCCCGAAACTCGCAAACCCAGCATACCTCTGCTTGTTGCCTTTGGCTCAGAATAAGCGAGAACACCGCCACCTGCCCACCATCGCTCCGAGGTATGCCATGTTTCAGCATCCGCGACTTGCCCTTTCGGATTTCTGATTTCGGGCTTCCTTCGGATCTCGGGTTTCGGATTTCGGATTTCTACATCCATTCCCGTGCCGAATCGCAAGGCCGCGCATCCACATAGCCCACGCAAGTCAATCTCCTCATGAATCGTCGAATCCACCTAGCCGTCCTCCTCACCCTCAGCCTGTCCCTGGCCGTTCCTCACCTCCATGCCGCCGACAAAGTAATCAAACTCAAGCTCGGCACGCTCGCCCCCGCCGGGAGCTCCTACCATAAGAGCCTGCAGGCAATGGGCGACAAGTGGCGCAAGGCTTCGGACGGCGCCGTGCAACTGGTTATCTTCGCCGGCGGCACGCAAGGGAGCGAGGCGGACATGGTAGGCCTGATGCAGACCGGCAATCTGGATGTCGGTTTGCTCACGACCGGTGGGCTCGCGGAAATAGATCCCGCCGCCCTGGCCATGCAAGTGATGCCCATGTTCTTCCGCAGCCTGGATGAGCTGGACTATGTGGCGCAGAAGATGCGTCCGCAACTCGACGCGCGCTTGCTGGCCAAAGGATACGTCGTCCTGTTCTGGTGCGATACCGGTTGGGTGCGATTCTTCTCTAAGTCGCCGGTGTTGCATCCGGATGATTTGCGCAAGCTGAAGGTCTTCTGCGGGTCGGACAGTGCCGCTGCGTATGACTTATGGAAAGTCAGCGGGTTCAGCCCGGTGTCTCTGGACTCGACGGGCATCCCGCAAGGCCTGTTGTCGGGCACCATCAGTGCCGTTCCGACGGTGCCCCTTTTCGCGCTGGCAGCGCAGTTGGACAGCCAGGCCAAGTACATGCTGGAGTTGAACTGGGGCGCCTTAGTCGGCGCGGCGGTCGTGCATAAGAAGACGTGGGACCGCGTTCCCGCTGGCGTACGCGACGCCTTGCTCAAGATCGCCGCGGAAACCGGGCAGCAAGTCAAAGCGGCCGGTCGGGCGGAGAGCGATGCTGCCGTAGCTGCGATGGTCAAGCGGAGCGAGCTCGTGGTCCAAAAGGTGACCCCACAGGTAGAAGAGGAATGGCGCGCGGTGATTGACAAGGTGCAGGGTCAAATCCGGGGCAAGATCGTGCCCGCGGATGTATTTGATGAAGCGCAGCGGTTTGCGAAGGAGTATCGCGCTGCGGGCGGGGCCGGGGGTGAGAAGAAGTGAATGGTTCGTCGATTGCAGTAGAAGGAAGCCACCAAGCCCGAAGCCCGAATTCCGAAACCCGAAACCCGAAAACCGAAGCCTGCTCACGGGGATTGTGGATGTTAAGTATTCAAGTTGCCGACGGCGGCAGTCAGCGCGTTACTAGTTGCCGAAAAGACGTGCCGACGGCCATCGGCGGCTGGGCTCCGTTGGCGAAACGTACGAGGCATCAAGTGTCGGGGCGAGGGGCGCAAGTCGGGTCGGAGGGCCTTAGCTTGGCGGTTTCTGCCCTTGAACTTGCCGCACCCCAGCCATCGCCACTGGCCCTTTCGGGACTTCGGATTTCGGCCTTCTTTCGGCCTTCGGGTTTCGGGTTTCGGGTTTCACAGGCTACGCGCCTACTGAGTAAGAGCGACCGACGAGGAACGTGCCCATGAGCGCCCCCCCCCCTGGCCATGACCTCGCGAGCACGGGTGATCTCACGACACTCTCCCGCCGGCAGCGCCTGTTCTGCCAATCTGAGAACCTCCTGCTGGTGGTTCCATTGGTGGCCATGCTACTGCTACCCGTCGTGGAAATCATCTTGCGCATGGTGTTCAAGACCGGGGTCTCCGGTTCCAGCGCCATCGTGCAGCACCTGACCTTGATCGTGGGGATGTTGGGTGGCGCTATCGCGGCCCGGGACGGGCGGTTGCTCGCGCTCTCTCCAGTGCAGACCCTGCTTCAGGGACGGGCCAAGACGGCAGCGCAGATCTTCAGTAGCGGCTTTGCGGCTGCGATCACCTTCTTCCTCTTCCTGGCCAGCCTGCAATACGTTCTGGCGATGAGACCGCTGGGCAAAACCCTCGTCTACGGCATCCCGACCTGGACCATCCAGCTAATCCTGCCCATTGGTTTTGGCCTGATCCTGCTGCGCCTGCTCTGGCACGCCTCTGAAAAATACGGCGGACGAGCGCTGACGCTCGCGCTGGCCGCTGCTGCAGTCGGCCTGGCGATCTGGGCGCCGGGGTCTCCGGAACGGCTGATGATTCCAGCGCTGGTCGCTTTGGGGCTTGCGACTCTCCTCGGTGCGCCGGTCTTCACCGCCCTGGGTGGCGCGGCGCTGATCTTGTTTTGGGGCCACGACCTGCCGATCCAGGCCGTGCCGCTCAAACATTATAGCCTCACCACCAATATCATGCTCCCCAGCGTTCCCATCTTCACGCTCGCGGGCTATTTCCTCGCCGAGGGCGGGGCGTCCAAGCGGCTCGTGCGTGTCTTTCAAGCGCTCGTGGGGCAATTCCGTGGCGGCCCAGCCATCGTTACCGCCCTGGTCTGCGCGTTCTTTACTTCGTTCACCGGCGGGTCGGGCGTCACGATTCTTGCGCTGGGCGGCGTGCTCATGCCGGTCTTGCTGGCAGCGCGGTATTCCGAACGCAACGCACTCGGTCTGCTGACGGGCGCCGGATCGCTCGGCATGTTGTTTCCCCCCTGCCTGCCGCTTATTCTCTACACCATCGTCGCCAACCATAGCGCGCACGCCGATCTGACGATCAAGGAGATGTTCCTGGGCGGCGTCGGCCCCGGGATTCTGCTGGTCATACTGACGGCCTGGTGGGGAATTCGCAAAGGCCCCAAAGAGGCGGTGGACCGCCCGGTGTTCCAATGGTCGGAGGCCGGAGCCGCGCTGTGGGATGCCAAGTGGGAAATGCTGATCCCGGTAGTAGCTATCGTTTCGCTCTTCTATGTGCCGACGACTGTTGAGGCGGCCGCGCTGACCGCCACCTATGCGCTCCTGGTGACCACGGTAATTCACCGCGATCTGCGCCCGATCAAAGATCTCCCGCGGGTGATTACGGAGTGCGGACTGCTAGTCGGCGGCGTGCTGTTGATTCTGGGCGTCGCGCTGGGCTTCACGCACTACATGGTGGACGCGCAACTCCCGGACAAAATGGTCGAATGGGCCACCCAGATGCTAGGCTCGAAGTGGCTCTTCCTTCTCGGTCTGAACATCGTGCTGCTCTTCGTCGGCGGGTTGGTGGAGATCTACGCCGCCATCATTGTAGTCGTGCCCCTGTTGGTGCCGCTGGGCGTGGCTTTCGGCCTGGACCCCATCCATCTCGGCATCATCTTCCTCGCCAACATGGAGCTCGGCTTCCTCTGCCCGCCGGTCGGCCTGAACCTGCTGCTCTCCTCCTACCGCTTCAACAAGCCCATGGCCGAGGTCACCCGCGCCACGACCCCAATGCTGCTGGTGCTGCTGATCGGTGTGCTGCTGATCACCTACTTCCCGCCGCTAACGACCTTCCTGCCAAGGCTGTTTAAGTAAAGTAACCCAAGGTCGGCTTGCCAGTCCTGGCGCTTTGCAGGATACTCCGATCAGCATGAAAACCAACCGCTCACACCTCCAGTTGCCGGCGGCGCAGGTCACGGAGTTTTGCCAGCGGCATCATATCCGCAAGCTCGCGGTGTTTGGCTCAGCGCTGCATGGCGACGCCCGGCCCGATAGTGATCTTGACGTGCTGGTGGAATTCGAGACGGGACATGTGCCCGGCCTGTTTCGACTGGCGGGGATGGAACTCGAACTGGCGGCGCTGCTCGGTGGGCGCAAGGTGGACCTCAACACGCCTCTGTGCCTTAGTCGGTATTTCCGCGACAAGGTGTTGGCTGAGGCTGAGCCGGTTTATGCCGCGGCATAATCCCCAAGTGCGGTTGCAGCACATGCTGGAATACGCGCGCGAAGCAGTCGGGCTGATGCGCGATAAGCGCCGGGCCGACCTTGACACCGATCGCGCCTTGGGCTTGGCCACGCTGCGCTGTCTGGAAATTGTCGGCGAAGCGGCAAGCCACATCCCCGAGTCAATGCGCCAAGAACATCCTCAGATTCCCTGGCCGCAAATTATCGGCACGCGCAACCGCTTGGTGCACGGCTACGACCTGGTGGATTACGACATCATCTGGAGCACCGTAGTCGAAGACCTGCCACCGTTGATTGCCGAGTTAGAGAAGATTCTCTGAGTCGGCTGGCCTAACGGAGGCCTACGGGGAGGCAATCCACCATGCTCGGTCAGGCTCTTGGTCGTCATCGCCGAGCCAGCTTATGTCCAAGGTGAGGAATGCCGCCGGCCCGTTCCACGTTTTGTTACCTTTTGCCACCGGCGCCGATTATTATAGTAATGATGAACGGCTCCGACTTGCTAACAACTTACCGAACCAGCCGCTCCGAGGGCGCGTTTACCGAGCTGGTGCGCCGCTATACCAACCTGGTTTATTCGGTGGCCCACCGGCGCCTGGCCGATGCCTTGCTAGCCGAGGAAGTGACTCAGGCCGTGTTCCTGCGCCTCGCCAAGGCGGCCCCAAAAGTCACCCGCGACGCCGCCCTCGTCGCCTGGCTGCATCGGACCACCATCCATGTCGCGATTGACGCCTGGCGTTCTGAATCCCGCCGACGTGCGCGCGAACACAATGCTGTTGCTATGGAACCTGCTCCTTCTGAAGAGGCCCGGCTCTGGTCCGAACTGGCCCCCCAACTGGACGAAGCCCTTAACCAACTCAGGGACGAGGATCGCGAGGCCGTTCTGCTTCGATTCTTCGCGCAGAAGCGGATGCGAGAAGTCGGCCAGGCTCTTGGCATCAGCGAGGACGCCGCGAAAATGCGGGTCAGCCGGGCGATTGATCGGCTCCGCGAGCAACTGGCTCTGCGTGGCGTGGCTTGCACTGTGGCGGTCCTGGCCTGCTTCATGGCCGAGCGCTCGATCGAGGCTGCTCCAGCCCACCTGCTAACCCGTCTGGCCGCTTTGAAATGCGCCGCCTCCCCCGGGAGCACGGGCATCACCGCCGTGCTGCCCAGCGCCAAGCTCGGAGCCACATTGGCCGCGCTCCTCGCAGCGGGCTTTTGCGTATTTGTCCTGCACCGCGCCCCCAATCTCGCAGGCCGCCAACCGGTTCAAGACACCGCCACTGGAGCCGTGGCGGCCACATCTTCGCCTGTGCCACGCAAAGGTGTTCCACGGCGAACAGCCCCTGCGTCCTTCGAGGCAGAAGGTTCGGCCCCCGACAAAGTCCGCCTGCAACTCCACGTAGTTGAGGCGGAAACCGGCGGCGGTCTTGCGAGCGCGAGAGTCAACGCCGTCTATTTCTATGCGGGCGGGGCGTCTGAGCGCCACCAACCGCCAGCCGATCGCGACGGCATCGTACTCATCCCAGAAGCTGATAAGCCGGGCGACAGAGGCATGAATGTTTTCGTTGCGGCGGAAGGTCACGTGCCCAAATGCCTGATGTGGCATGAAACGACCAATACCAACTACACGATTCGGCTCGACCCGGCCCTGTCAGTTGCTGGAACGGTGGTTGATGAGCAAGGCCAGCCAGTCGCCGGGGTCAAACTCAGTATTGATGGCCCTGGGATTAACCCGGACGAGCGAGAGCACGTCGCATTCAATGGAGGCAATAGCGACGCCCTCACCGATGCCAGTGGACGGTGGGTGTGCCCCTACGTGCCCAGAAACTATGAGACGGTAACCTTGATCCTAACGTGTAATGGGTACACCGTCACGCACGCATCCGTTCCCGTTGCCAAACCCGAGTCCGGCAACGCGACTCTGGTTATTAAACGCGGCTTCACCGTCACCGGGCGCGTCCTTGATTCCGAGGGGCGCCCCGTCGCAGATGCCACAGTCAGAGAACTGCACAATTCTGGTGGTCGCAAACAGTCCACCCGGACCGCAGGGGACGGCACGTTCATCATTCATGGCGTCTGGGTGCCGGACCCGGCGGAGCCCAGGATGAATCTCATCGTCCAGGCAAACGGCTTCGCTCCCCAAATACAGACCGTCCAATGCGTCGAGCCAACCAACATCGCCAATCTCACGCTCAGCATGGCCAGTATCTTTCGCGGACGGGTGGTGGACGGGGCCGGCAGTCCGATACCGGACGCCACCGTGAGGACAGATGCCGGTAGCGACGGCTTGGATAAATATCAATGGCTAACTCATACTGATGCCGAAGGACGCTTCGAGTGGGATTCCGCTCCCCCGAATTCCGTTTTGTTCTGGTTCGAGGCTCAGGGGTTCGACTGGATTCGCGACCTCCCTCTCCTGCCCGACGGAAGTGAACACGAGATTAAGCTAACGCGCCAGGCCAGGCAATAGACCCAACTTAGCCGGAGGTGGAGTTTTCGAAGGGTCAGCCCAAGCAGAGGTCAGAGTGATTTATATCGTCACCGTCGCCGGGCATCCGGACGTTGACATTCCCAAAGGCACCCTGAACAGTATATCGAAACAGGCCGGACTAAAGGTCTGAAGTTATGCACTACGCCATTGTTGTTGAGAAAAGTCCAACCAGTTATTCAGTTTAGTCTAGAATGAACTCTCCTGAGAATATAGAAGTCGCACTGGCTTGGTATCGCCGCGAGCAGTGGGCGTTGCTGCGTGCAATAGCCGCCGACGCGGACAAGCTGGAGCAGACCTACGACGAATGGCTTGCGTTTGCTTCCGCGGAATTGCGCAAGCTGGAGGCCAGAGGCCTGCAGGTTCACAAGATCGAGGTTGAAATAGTCGCTCTGACGCGGTGGTGTGAGAACGAAGGGCGGCCTGTGGACGGCGAGGCGCGGGCGCAGTATGCCATGCGAGGCTTGGGCCCTGAAGTTTAGTGGGCCACCAGCCAACGCATGGCGCCACGTTCGTCTCGGAGGCTGGAATCTCGCGAAGCGTATGGAGTGCATCCAGCTCGCTGGCGCTTTCGGGCTGCGCTGGCATTCAACAGCGGCAAGCCGCGCGCACTCCATACTCTTGGCGCGTGCTCTGGAACTTGCCTTTAGACGCTTTGCAGGCAAGCTGAGGCGGGTGAACACTTTCTGGGCCAGCCCATTGATGCGGAGCCGTTACCTCCTCGCCGTCCTCGCGGGGCTGATGCTGGCCGCCTCGTTGCCCAAGATCGGCATTGCTGGCATGGCGTGGGTTGCGCCGGCACTGATGCTCGCGGCCTCCTTGGGCAAACGCGGCGGCGAGAGCTTCCGCATCGGCTACATCGCGGGGCTCGCCTATTACCTCGCGTCGCTTTATTGGCTGCTTCTGATCCCCTACCGCTGGCATTCGATCCCGCTCGGCCCGGCGGCTGGGTGGCTTTCGTTGGGCGCTTACCTGGCGGTGTTCCCGGCCACGTGGGTCTGGCTCCTGTCGGAAGGGCGCGGGGAGACGGCTGGGGGGAGTAGTCCAAAAGTAGAGGACCTTGGCTTCACGGACCCCGCTGCTGTGCGGTTCCGTGGTCTGGGTGGGGTGATGGCGCGGAGTTGGGGACGGCGAACGCTTTGGGCCCTTTCCGGCGCCGCCCTCTGGGTCGCGTTGGAGATGGTCGTGTCTCGTCTCTGGAGCGGCTTTCCGTGGAACCTGCTGGGCTCATCCCAATACCAGATGACGCCCTTGATCCAAATCGCCTCGGTCACCGGAATCTATGGCGTGGCGTTCCTTGTGGTTTGGCTTTCTTTGTCGCTGCTCTCCGCCGGCCTGATGATTGTGCTGCGACCGACGGTGCGCTCGATTTGGGTGGGTGAGATTTTCCTGCCGGTAATCGTCGTGGCGCTGGTCTTCAACTTCGGCTTCCGGCAACTCCGAAACGAGCCGCCTTCCTCGCGCACGCTCCGCGCTACTTTGGTCCAGCCGAGCATTCCGCAAACGTTGATCTGGGACACCAGCCGGGACCAGGAGCGGTTCGACGAGTTGATTCGTCTCTCCGAGCTGGCCCTAACCAACCGGACTGATTTGCTCGTCTGGCCTGAAGCGGCAACGCCCAGTTTCGCTCGCTGGGACACCAACATTTACCCGGCCATCACCAACCTGGTCCGCCAGCACCACGTGTGGTTGATTCTAGGCTCGGACGATCTTGCCCCCGCCAGGCAGCGGCCGCAAGGTGGTGGCTACGAGTATTACAACGCGAGTTTCCTCGTTAATCCGGACGGTGAATTCGTCTCGCGCTATCGCAAGCGCAACCTGGTCATCTTCGGCGAGTATATCCCGCTGGTGCGCTGGCTGCCATTCGTGAAATGGTTCACCCCGATCGAAGGAGGCTTCACTCCCGGGGAGCGACCGGTCCCCTTCCTTATGACCAAACCAGAGGTGAAGACCTCGGTGCTGATCTGCTTCGAAGACATCTTCCCTCACCTGGCGCGGGAATACGCCGACGATGACACTGACTTTCTGGTGAACTTGACCAACAACGGTTGGTTCGGCGACAGTGCGGCCCAATGGCAACACGCCGCCGGCGCCGTCTTCCGCGCGGTGGAAAACGGCCTGCCCCTGATCCGGTGCTCCAACAACGGCCTGACTGGCTGGGTGGACGCGCACGGTCAATTGCGCGAGGTGTTTCAGGACGACCGCGGCACCATCTATGGCCCCGGCTCGCTGACGGCCGATATCCCGTTGCTTGGGGTGGGGGAAAAGCGCGCGCCGACCTTTTACCACGAGCATGGCGACTGGTTCGGGTGGGGGTGCGTC
>Ga0118677_10002669_pt1 | contig 35334 bp, 30 predicted proteins | sample AliMusrvi5mmetaG_FD_86154 | JGI IMG/M metagenome (GOLD analysis project Ga0118677, IMG submission 86154)
GAAGTGGACAGGACGATTCTTATCCATGATTCTTTTAATGGTATTGTTTGCAGGGATGGCCTATGCCCAGCAAAAAACTGTCAGTGGGAAAGTAACTGATGAATCAGGTTCACCGGTTCCGGGAGCAACCATAGTTGTCAAAGGAACTACTACTGGAACTGTCAGTGATATGGATGGTAAATTTGCCATCAGTTTACCAGTTAATGCAAAAGCCATTGTTATTTCTTTTATAGGTATGACATCGCAAGAGATTGTAGTTGGTAAACAGACTACAGTTACTGTTAAAATGGTACCGTTAACCATCGGACTCGATGAAGTTGTTGCAGTAGGCTATGGTGTCCAGCGGAAGAAGTTGGTCACAGGGGCTACTGTTCAGGTTAAAGGTGAAGATATTCAAAAGATGAATACCGTTTCGCCATTAACTGCCTTGCAGAGCCAGTCACCAGGGGTAAATATCACGAAAGTTTCAGGTGAGCCCGGGGCAGGTTTTAAGGTAGCCATCCGTGGTATTGGAACCATAGGAAACGCTCAGCCATTGTACATTGTAGATGGCGTTCCAAGAGGGAATATCGATTATTTGACTACAAGTGATATCGAATCAATTGATATTTTAAAGGATGCGGCATCTGCTGCCATTTATGGAGCAAGGGCTGCCAATGGAGTAATTATGGTAACAACCAAAAAGGGAAAAGACGGAAAGGTGTCTGTAACTTATGATGGTTCTTACGGAGTGCAAAATGTGTTTAGAATGTTACCTCTTCTGAATGCCAAGGAATATCTGATGATCGAGAATGAGCAACGAATGAACTCATCTCTGCCGCTGTATACCAAAGCCGATTATGACAAATTATTGGCTCCCGGGGATTATGAAAAAATTATAAATGGCCAATGGAACGGTACTAACTGGCTCAAACAAATGCAAAATAAGAGTGCCCCTATCCAAAGCCATGCAGTAAACATCACCGGTGGAAATAAAACTTCCACATTCTCAATTGGTTCATCCTATACTGACCAGGAGGGAATTTTTGGTGCTCCGGTTCAATCAACCTATGAGCGCTATACTCTCCGGATAAATTCAGATCATGTGATTCTTCACAAGAATTTCGATATTATCAAAGTAGGAGAGAATCTATCGTTCACAAACAATAATAATCACGGTATCGCAACCGGGAATATGTGGTGGAATGATATCGCATCAGCCGCTCAGACAATGCCTGTTCTTCCAATGTGGGCAGCCGATAAAACTGATCCTGCATTTCCATATCATTATGCAATTCCTTGGAATTCAAATACATCTAATCCAACAGCTTCTATGATTTACAGGGGATCGAATATCTCCAAGAGCTTTAATCTGAACATGAATGCCTATGTGGAAATCCAACCGATAAAAGGTTTAAAATACAAGAGTATGTTTTCGGTGAGTCCGAGTGCATCTACCTGGAGGAGTTGGACACCAACCTATAATTTAGGACCGGTCAATGTGCAGACTTCCAATAGTGTAAGCCAAAATTCAAGCTTTGGTATCGGCGGATGGATGTTTGAAAATACGCTGAATTATGACTTTACGTATAAGAGTCTTCATCACTTTAACATTTTGGCAGGTATGAGCGCTGAACGTTCCGGACTTGGTGAAGGGGAATCAATTACCAATTTAAACAGCGTTTTCAAAGACTTTCAACACGCATATATCGATAATGCAAATGTTGCAGCCACTGCAAGTATCGGGGGTAGTCCCTGGACCAAAGGTGGAATATTATCCTATTTTGGCCGTATTAATTACGACTACAAGGAGACTTATTTAATGACTCTGGTTATGCGTGCTGACGGATCTTCAAATTTTGCTCAGGGACATCGTTGGGGTTCTTTCCCTTCTGTTTCGGCTGGTTGGGTTGCCACAAACGAAAAGTTTCTGGAATCAACCAAAGCATTTTTGGATTTCCTCAAGGTCAGGGGTAGCTGGGGACAAAATGGGAATCAGAGTATTCCCGGATTCCAGTATACCTCACAGATTGCTTATAACACCGATAATACGCTCGCAAATTATTATTTTGGATCAAGTAAAACCGTTCCAACACTTGGAGCTTATCCCTTGAATATTCCTACACCGAATTTGAAATGGGAAACTTCAGAACAGTTGGATCTTGGCTTTGATGCCCGTTTCCTGGGTTCAAGACTTAATGTTGCCTTCGATTATTACAAAAAGACAACCAAAGGTTGGTTAGTTGCAGCGCCGATTCTGGCAAGTTGGGGAGTTGATGCTGCACCATATATTAATGGGGGTGCAATTGTGAATAAAGGAGTTGAACTTGGTTTAAACTGGAAAGATAATGTTCATGGATTTAAATATGGTATTACTGGCAATTTCAGCTTTAACAAGAATGAAGTTACCGATATCCAGAACAGTCAGAAATTAATCGCTGCAACAAATGTGAAGTTATGGGGGAATGGTCCTTATATTGCACGGGCTCAGGTAGGTTATCCTGTCGGATATTTCTGGGGTTACAAAACTGCGGGAATTTTCCAGAACCAGGCCGAAGTTTCAAACTATAAAAATCCGGCAGGTGTAGTTATTATGCCGAATGCTGTTCCAGGTGATGTGAAGTTTGTAGATACGAACCACGATGGTGTTATCGACGATAACGACAAAGTGAAGATTGGTGATCCTAACCCGCATTTTATTTTCTCTTTAAACTTAAACGCCGAGTATAAAGGTTTCGACCTGCTGATAGCAACTTATGGCGTTGCAGGGAACCAGATTGCCCGCGACTGGCATGATGCCGGCAGTCCTCAAAATAACTATACTACTGAAGTATTGGGAAGATGGCATGGTGAAGGTACATCCAACAGACTTCCACGTGTTACTGACGGATCAAGCATCAATCAGCAATATACTTCGGATCTTCAGATTGAAAATGGTGATTATCTGAGAATTAGCAATGTTACAATCGGCTATGATTTCAAAAAACTGTTTAAATCATCTCCGCTCGAACAAATGCGCCTCTATTTTGCCATTCAGAACCTCTACACATTTACCAAATATTCAGGAATGGATCCTGAAATTGGTACAAGTACCGATGATACAAATTTTGGATGGACCAAAGGTATCGATCTGGGATTCTACCCAAGTCCGAGGACATGTTTGATTGGTCTAAGTTTAAAATTTTAATACCCGATAAATCATGAACAAGATATTTTTATTAATAGCTACAATACTACTGTTTGCCGGGTGTAAACAGAGCTTTCTGGATACTCAGAATCTCACCCAGAAAAGCAGTGACAATTTTCCGGGTTCATATGTAGAGGCCGATCAGGCAGTTACCGGAATATATGCAATTCTTCCAACAGGTTTTAGCGGACTGGCCAGCCCGTTGCTTATTTCTGAAATTTTGTCTGATGACCGTTTTGGCGGGGGCGGACAGAATGACCGAGATCCTCAGGCTATTGAATTCTTTCGCGTAAAAGTTCCGAATGAATTCGCAACAACCTGGGCATCCTGCTACAAAGGGATATTTCGAGCAAACACCCTTATCGCTTCAATAAATAAACCCAAATGGGATAATGCGGCCCAACGTGAAAAGATCTTTGGGGAAGCAAGTTTTCTAAGGGCTTATTACTATTTCGATTTAGCACGGTTATTTGGCCGGGTCCCGTTAGTGATTGACCCAACACCTGCTAATAATCCAAAAGCATCTGCTGATTCCCTTTTTGCACAAATTGGACAGGATTTGAAAAATGCAATTGATTCACTGCCTCCAACACCGATCAGTACAGGATGGAAAACTGCGAATATGGGAAGAGCTACTAAGTGGGCTGCTGAAGGGATTTTGGCCAGGGCATTCCTTTTTTATACAGGGTATTATCAGAAAACAGAGATGCCTTTGGCAGGAGGTGGAACTTTAACCAAAGATAAGGTGATAGCCTATGTTGATGATTGTATTGCAAATAGCGGAGCGAGTCTCGTCCCTGATTTCAGGAATATGTGGCCTTATGCGCTTAAAGATTCAACTCATTATGGTTATGCCAAAGCAAACGGATTACAATGGGTTATGGATGCAGGAAATACGGAAAGCATCTTTGAAATCGTTTTTTGCGGTCTTTCAGGATCAAATTGGGGTACCGATAACGTCTATAACAATACTGTTGATTTATTTTGCGGACACAGAGATCCTACCGCACAAAAACTTCCTTTTGGTCATGGCTGGGGATTTGCACCTGTTAATCCAAACTTTTATAATTCATGGCCTTCAGGAGACCTGAGAAAACAAGGTTCGGTCTGGAATGAGGATGATACCTCCGAAGGTACTGACAGCTATGTTTTTGGCGCAGATATGCAATGGCAGGAAACAAAACTGATGGGCAAGAAATATATTCCGATAAACATTAATGTTGGCACTTCAGATAGTCCTGTAATCGAAGGTTATGGAATGAAATATTACGGAGCTAAAAACGACATGCAGCTTTGGAACACTCAGAATATCGTATTACTTCGCCTGGCTGATGTATTATTAATGGGAGCTGAGCTAGGTAGTCCAAATGCCCAGTCCTATATGGATCAGGTTCGGGCTCGGGTTAAATTGCCTTCAGTTCCTGTAACTCTCGACAATATCAAAAATGAACGCCATTGGGAACTTGCCTTTGAAGGACTCCGCTATTTTGATCTATTGCGCTGGTATGGGAAAACGGCTGGTGCTGTGATTAAGAGTAATGAAGCAAGTGCTACGATCTACAATATGACCGTTGTATCTTCGCTCGAAGCAACACCAGGGGGTGTCTTTGGTGATATCGATAAGCGGGTCAATGATACCGGCGGTTTCCTCATGATTCCGGATGACCAGATCCAGTTGTCGAATGGTAAATTGGTTCAGAACCCGGGTTGGACCAACTCGTCCGAAACAATGTATTAATATTAAATTCTTAAAACTGAATAATATGAAGAGTATTATATATAGTCTGATGGGGCTGCTGATATTTTTGGCAGCATGCAACACACTCGAGGACAGACCTTCGGATGGGGCAATTTTATCAGCAAGCCAACTAACCGTATCGGTTGTCCAAAACCCTGCAGGTTCAAACAGTGTAAAACTGGTAAACACAACCAAGGATATCATTATGTTCTGGGATTGGGGTTCTGGTACTGGACATAGTGCCAGTTCAAAAGATACAGTAGCTGCATATCTACCTTTTAAAGGAACTTATACCTTAAGATTTACTGCTTTTTGTGCCGGTGGTACTGTTACAGACTCCACAACTTTCACCATTGCCCAAAATGACGACGCCTATTTTGATACCGATCCTGCATGGAAAGGGTTAACAGCTGGAGGTGCCGGCCAGACATGGGTATGGGCATTGGATATTCCCGGTGGAATTATCGGAGGTAACGGTCCCGAAAACTGTCCTTCCCCTGCATGGTGGACCATGGACGCTTCTTCAGGTAATTCCTGGCTCAACTTCAACGATGCAGTTTATATGGATCTGAACGGAGCAGCAAATTTCTCGCATATTGCAGGTGATGGAAGCGTTAAAAAGGGATTCTTTACCGTAATTGCTCCCTACGTCAACGGAGGAGTTAGTTATAGTGCAATCCAGGTACTGAATGGTCCATCGTTCCCATGGCCTACTGGTACTGGTGGTTACAGTGGTGTCAGATACCATTTTACCGTAATGACAGCCGATAAGTTAAGCGTCCACGATTATGGCCAGTACAATATCGGGATGTTTAAACGGAAAGGATTTAATTATTAAGGTTTATTTTAATTGAATAATAGCAAATGTTTGGAAACCGTCTCTTAATTTAGGAGGCGGTTTCTTATATAGCCTAATTGAATTTATTGTATTTAGAATCAATGTTTTATATAAAATGAATAAGTCTTTCATCCTGATAATCGTTGCATTTGCACAACTGATTTGCTCATGTCAGGAGAATTCCCGTGATGTAACCAATGAACGGAATGTCTGGAAATTAAATGGATCAGTCAAGTCTATATCAGAAACTGATTATTCAAAAAACGGGAAATATAAGGCCCGGTTGCTGTTTAATCCGGCTGGTTTTATTCAGGAACAGACTACCTACAATCCAGATGGATCTTTGATCCGAAAATGGAAATATACCTATAATCCACAAAATCAAAAACTTACTCGAAATTGTTATGTTTTGAAGGACAGTCTGTCAGGAATTTTACACTATACCTATAATCAGAATGGTAAAATTACTGATGAGAAACTCGTTACTCCGGCCGGATTTCCAATTTCCTACGTCGAATATCAATACGATAAAAACCAGAATGAGATTGAAAAACGATTCAGGGATGCAAAGGGTAAAATTATTGTAATGGTTAGAAATAAGTTTGCCGACCATAAATTAATTGAAGAAATCCAACTCGATTCTATGGCTCACCAAATCGGGAAAAACAGGTATTGTTACAATAAAGATGGCTTAAATATTGAAATGACTACATTTTCCCCTCAGGATAGTGTAGTCAAAAGTACCAGGTACACCTACCTTTCCAACAGACAAGTTGGTCAGACCAGTTTGTTTAACGAACACAATGACCTAAGTTCAAAGATTGATTACAAATATGATGATCAGGGCAACCTGACCCTTAAACAAACCTTCAATTTGCCGGGTGAATTAACTGAGAAACGTACCTATTCCTATAAATACGATGATCAGCATAACTGGATTTTCAGGTATGAGTATTTAAATGACCAGGTCGAGGACATTATTTCGAGGAAACTGGAATATTATAAATAAGCCGATGAATCTCTCTGAACAGTTATTAGTCGTTATTCTTTGCTTTGGCCTGATCCTGACTGCACCAGGCTGCAAGAAAAAATCGGCAGTTATTCCAATTGTACCTCCTGCAAATGTGACCATTGAAACACCCAATGAAGTTCCGGATTTGCCTTTCGGCTCCTGGAATTCGAAAAGTATTTCAATTCCTGTCAGTTACGATGATGTACCTCAGACGACAGGATTGAAAACAGTGGATGTTGCCATCAATTTTTCAAATCATATCACCAAGGTTTCGAAATATGTTTATGGGAATAATACCAACTGTTTTACAGGCTGGATGCAGGATAATTCAGTGTTGATGCAAAATATGAATAAACTGAATATGGGGGTAATGCGTATTCCTGGCGGGAGTATCTCTGATATTTTCTTGTGGGACAGGAAGGCAGTTTATGATAATAATTATGCGGTTACTTCGTATGATCCGCCAATTACCGATATCCCTTCAACAATCACACCATGGGTGGGAAGACGGATCCAGAATTTTGAAAGTTGGTCTATGGGGATCGATCAGTACTATCAGATGATGCAGTCAACCTCAACCACAGGTATTGTAACGGTAAATTATGGATATGCCCGTTATGGCACAAGTGCTGATCCGGTAGCTGAAGCTGCCCATTTGGCTGCCAACTGGGTTCGGCTCGATAATGGCCGGAGTAAGTTCTGGGAAATTGGAAACGAAGTATATGGTTCCTGGGAAGCTGGCTATGAAATCGATCAGACACTTAATCAGGATGGTCAGCCTAAAATAATTACAGGTGATCTTTATGGAAGACATGCCCTGGTTTTTATAGATTCAATGCGACAGGCAGCCAGAGAAATCGGGAAAGAAATTTTTATTGGAGCTGTTTGTCTCGAAGCTGCCGGCTCCGGAATGGCCAACTGGAACAAAGATCTGATTGCCAAGGCTGGTGGCAAAGTTGATTTTTATATTGTCCACTCATATTTCACGAATTACCAGGAGAACTCCACTGCTTCGGTTATTCTTGATTCATCCTCCAAGATTGGAGGCTACAAAACCTATATTCTCAATGAACTTGCAGCCCAGGGTAAAACTGTTGCACCCGTTTTTCTTACCGAGTGGAACATATTTTCCCAGGGATCCCAGCAAGAGGTATCTTTTGTCAACGGAATGCATGCTTCTCTGGTTTTGGGAGAATTGATTAGAAACAAATACGAAATGGCTTCCCGCTGGGATTTGGCGAACGGATGGAACAGCGGTGATGACATGGGATTGTTTTCGTATGGCAATGAGCCGGGAGTAGCCCAGTATGCCGCACGACCCGCGTTTTATTATCTCTACTACTTTCAAAAATATTTTGGGGATACGATGGTGGATGCCACTTCCACAATGAACGATGTTTCAGTTTATGCCTCGCAATTCACTTCGGGACAAGGGGGTATCGTTCTTGTAAATAAAAGCAATACAGAACATATTGTCGAACTGTCTCTTAAAAATTTCAATCCTGGCAAGCGATATTTTACTTTTACCCTGACCGGAGGCAACGATAACGGAAGTTTTTCCCGAAAAGTTTACGTTAACGGAAATACCACCACCACTGTAGCCGGAGGGCCAGAAAATTACGAATCCATAAAACCGAAATCGTCAGTTCTAAGCGGCAATATTAAAGTTACTGTTCCTGAATATGGAGTTGTTCATTTATTGGTTGAAAACACACCATGATCAGTTTCCGAAAATGGATTTAAACAGACAGAAATAAATATCTTTAGCAAAAATACTTTACACCATTAATTTATAAGTCATATGATTAGGATTTCATTTTTGATTATCATGATTTTCAGCTGTTTCGGATCAATTTCCTTTGCTGAAAATCATTTTGATTTAACCTGGAAATTGGGTTATTCCAAAACAAAAAGTGAGGAACCGGGAAAATTTATACCTGCAACAGTACCGGGTGCAGTCCAGCTTGACATTGCACGAAATGAAAAGTATCCTCCGTATATTTTTGATGATAATTTTAAGAAATTCAGCTGGATGGAGGATATGTTCTATACCTATGAAACTTCTTTTAAGAAACCATCTCTCAAATCAAATGAAAGGTTGTTCTTTACTTCCAAAGGAATTGATTATCAGTTTGAAATCTATATTAATGGTACTAAGGTATTTGCCCAGGAAGGGATGTTTACCTATGTGAATGTTGATCTGACCGATAATCTGAAGGATAACAACATGCTAAAGATCCTGGTATTCCCTGCTCCGAAGCGATTTCCCTTTCCGGTAGACCGGACTCAGGCCTCAAATGTAGTGAAACCGGCTGTAAGTTATGAGTGGGACTGGCACCCGCGGTTAATTCCATTGGGAATTTGGGACGAAACAGGACTTGAAGTCCGGAATCGTTCGTATGTTGAGGACGTTTATCTTAATTATGAATTGTCTTCCGATTATAAAAAATCTGCGATCACAATTTTGGCTGCGGGAAAAGAGACTGCAGGCTCAAGATATCGTTGGAAATTAGCCGATGCGAACGGGAACAGTGTTCTGAATAGTGAAGGTGAGATGCAGGATCAGCTTTCTGTTTCCGGAATTTCACTGGAGAATCCCAGATTATGGTGGCCTCATGACCAGGGAACACCCTATCTCTATTTATCCACATTTTCACTCCTGAATACTTCGGGGGAGGTAATACAAACCATAACTCAGAAAATAGGTTTCAAAAGGGTCCGGTTAGTCATGAATGAAGGTGCCTGGGCAGAACCTGAAGATTTTCCCAAAACCAGGAGCGTGCCACCCGCACAGTTTGAGATCAACGGGCGAAAGATCTTTGCCAAAGGTTCTAACTGGGTCAATCCTGAAATTTTTCCTGGCATCATCACCAAAGAGCGTTATACCGAATTAATAGATCTGGCAGTAAATGCCAACCTGAATATTTTCAGAATCTGGGGCGGCGGAATTATCAATAAGGAATCTTTTTTTGAACAGTGTGATGAAAAGGGGATGCTTGTCTGGGAAGAGTTCCCCCTGGCTTGTAATGAATATCCCGATGAACCCCATTATTTATCCATTTTAAAACAGGAGGCAACCTCCATTATTAAAAGACTGCGAAAACATGCCAGTCTGGCGCTTTGGTGTGGAGGCAATGAATTATTCAATAACTGGTCCGGAATGACCGATCAGTCATTGCCCTTAAGGTTGCTGAATAGTCTATGTCTTGAATATACTCCGGTTATTCCGTTTAATCCAACTTCACCAATGATGGGGATGGCTCATGGAAATTACATCTTTAAAACCCCTCAGGGTGAAGAGGTCTTCCAGGAGATGAAACGGGCTCATAATACGGCCTATACCGAGTTTGGAATGCCCGGAATGTCTCCCGTTGAAGTCCTGAAACAGATTATTCCGGAGAAGGATTTATTTCCTCCCAAACCAAAGACCGCCTGGGAAACTCATCATGCCTTCGGTGCCTGGATGGGAAGTACGTGGTTATGTCCAGAAATTCTGGAAGATTATTTTGGAAAAGCATCTTCGCTTGAAGAGTTAATGCAACAAAGCCAACTGATGCAATGTGAAGGCTATAAGGCCATTTTCGAGGAGGCAAGGAGGCAAAAGCCATATTGCGCTATGGCCCTGAACTGGTGCTACGATGAACCATGGCCTGCTGCCGTCAATAATTCGCTGGTCGTTTATCCAGCAATATGTAAACCCGCTTATTTTGCAGTTAAAAACTCATGCCGACCTTTTCTTGCCAGTGCAAGTATCAGCAAATTCCGCTGGAAAGAGGGTGAGGACTTCTTTGCCGGGTTATGGCTGCTAAACGACAGTTTTGAACAGAAGAGTGTTCAGACAGTTACTATGAAAATTGTATCGGGTGATGTCACCTTCGACCTGTTAACCTGGCGTCCGGGTAAAATTAAGGACAACACCAATATTGCCGGACCAACGGGTCGGTTAAAACTTCCTCACCTGGAACAACGTCAATTTAAATTAATCGTTGAAGTTGAAGGACATCCGGAGTATAATTCGGATTACACCCTTGTGTACGTTCCTAATATTCATGCAGAAAAGGATAAAACCCCGGTTTTAAATGCCAATTAATTGACTTGATCCGCAAATGAATGTAAATCAGACTGCACGAAACATTAAAGAGAAACTAGGTCTGGAAAATCCTCCGATCGGGATGTTTTTCTCAGAAAATAGGCCTTCCAATGCAATTGGCTTTAAATCAAAGGGAAATGGCTGTATTCTCCCCTTGATCTTCCAAAGTGCCAAAGGCAAAACTGTTGCTTTTGACCGGGATACAACGGGCTGGAATTGTTCGGCTTTCTACCTGGGCTATCAGGATTGGATTTTTGAGGGTATCGAATGTTTCTTGTCTGACGGTGTTGTCAACGGACGATTGGGGGAGCGATTCATTAAATCGGACAAGCAAGCCAAAACATTTGTTGAAAAGTATAAGCCCGGGATCTTAAACAAAAAAATTACCGTATTCAAACCATTGGCAGATTTTGAACAGGATGAAGAACCGGAGCTGGTGATTTTCTTCGCAAATGCCGATCAGATAAGCGCCCTGGTTTATCTGTTGCATTTTAATGCCCCGGAAAGAGATGATCTCGTAGTGACCTCATTCATTTCAGGTTGCGGTTCAATTGTTACACTGCCACTCAAATTGAAAAGAGAGGGAAAGAGGCAGGCGGTGTGGGGCTTACACGATATTTCAGTCCGCAAGAGACTCCCTAAAGACCTTATGACAATCACCATGCCCTACGAATTGCTGACTGAAATCAATAATGACATCGACCGGAGTTTTGTCATTACAGATAACTGGAAGAAGCTAAAGGACCGAAATATTCAGCCATTGCATGACGTTTAGCACAGCCTCGTAGAGATGGGCAGCCTCATTGAGAAGCACAGTTGTGCGTCTTTACCTTTGTACATTTGTACCATGTGGTTAATAATTCATTTTCCGTCTGTTAAAGAGAAACCGTAATAAAACACGGTCTGTAAAAATGATGAAATTGAGCAGGAATAATCCAAAAGCCACCTGTACGATATTGTTTGAAATAAAAGTGAAGATCTGAACCAGCAGATTTTTGTCTAAAAAGAAGTAAACCAGGGTGACGACCAATATCAGCAATAATAAAAATGCGATAAGATACAGATATTCATACAGATCTGCTTTCCATTGCGAACGTCTGATCAATTCGGTTGTAATCCTTTGGGCGAAATCACCCCTCAATTGAAAGTCCGGTTCAACACCAACCGAATCTTCAATAATTCTGTCCAGTTCACCCTTATTCATTACTTATCTCCTTCACAATTTTAAGACTGTTTTCGTCAACCACAAATTTAAGTTTTTCCTTTAAAATAGCCTTTGCCCTGAAAAGGTAGCTTTTCACTGTCCCCTCCGGCATACCAGTAATCTGTTCAATTTCCTGGTAAGAAAACTCTTCCAGGTGAAACAAGGTAATCACCGATCGGTATTGAACAGGCAACAGTTCAATCTGATCCCGGATATACCGATGAAGGTCAATCTGTTCATAATCAGTTGTTTTAAAGTCGGTCAATGACCGTAGTATCGAGGTGTCATCCTGACTTGTCAGATCAGTTTTTTTGAATTTTCGCAAGTAATTGATACTGATATTGTATGCGATGGTGGCAATCCAGGTTGACAATTTGCATTCATTCCGGTACTTTCCCAGGTTCTGGTAAACTTTCATAAAAACCTCCTGCGAAACATCCTCCATCTCATCCTGCCGCTGAATTAAACGCCCGGTGATATGAACTACCAGTTTCCGGTAACGGTTGACCAAAAACGTAAAGGCATTCATATTCCCTCTTAAAATCTGGCTAATTAATTCACTGTCGTCCATACTTCAGGTTTGACAACCAATCATGGCTAAATGTTGCATAAGTTACCACTATTTTTGTTGAAAATAAAAATGAAGGCTTTTGCAACATTTTCCTGAACTCTGTTGTCACATCTTACAAACACTTAAAACTGAAAATTATGAAAGGTCCTTATGATGTAATGATGGTTGCAGTAATTTTTTACGCAATCTTCCAGGTTCTGAAAAACTTTACCGATTTCTTATTAAGAAGAAAAATTATTCGTGCCGGGCATTTTGATACCGCCGGGATCCTGGATCAGAAGATTTCCGCATTAACTACTGAGAGTCAGGAATCCAATAAATATCCCTCCCTCAAATGGGGATTGGTTGCTTTCTTTGGCGGTATTGGATTTATCATCATTGACCAGATGAGCCCTGGCGCTGTTGGGAATCAGGATAACTATCAAAATTTCATGCATAACAGCATGTTGCCGTTCGGTATTGAGCTGGTTTCCATTTCGTTGGGATTTATTGTCTATTTTCTGATTGTGAATTTCAGCAAGAAAAAATGATAATAGAGGGTGCAGGATTTTGCACCCTCCATTATCATTTTTCTCTATGAAGTCTTCCGGTACCGGAAGATTGCCAGCCCAAAGAGGGAGGCTGCAAAAACCGATAAGGCCGCAAACTCGTTGAAAATATCGGCAAAATTAGATCCCTTCAAAAGTACGCTCCGCATAATCTTAACGAAATAATAGAGTGGATTAATAAAATCGAGCTTCTGCGCCCAGTCGGGCATACTTTCTACTGGTGTAAATAGCCCGCTCATCATGATAAAGACTATCAGTGAAAAAAAGGCGACAAACGTGGCCTGTTGCTGTGTATCACTGATCGTTGAGATAAATAATCCCCAGGACAATACCAGGACCAGGTAAATTGATGCCAGGCTGAAGAGCAATAATAAACTTCCCCGTATGGGAATATTAAAGGCCAGCCGTGCCACCAGCAATCCAAACCCAAGATCAAAAAGGCCGATAACGAGGAAGGGGAGGAGCTTACCTGCAATGAACTGCCATTTTTTGAGTGGAGTAACGTTGATCTGTTCGATGGTTCCCAGCTCTTTTTCCCGGACAAGGTTCATCCCACCGAGCAACATCCCGACCACGGTAATTAAGACCACGAGAATCCCCGGTGCCATATAATATTTGTAATTAAGCTCCGGATTAAACCAGTAGGTAGGTTTTATATCAACGGTTTTCATAGGCCGGAATACCGGTTTAACCCCGCTGTTCAACACACTCGCGCTGTATGATCCGATAACTGTTGAGAGGTATCCCAAAGAAAGCTGCGCAGCATTTCCGTTCACTGCGTCAACAAGTACCTGTACATCTGCATGTTTGTTCGTTTTTAGATCTTTGTCGAAATACCTTGGGATAACCAGGGCAAGATCTATTTTATTCCCGATCAGTAGATTTTCGGCATCTGTCGTATTTTCAGGATTCTGCCTCACCTTAAAAAATGGATTTCCCTTGATTCCGGCCACCATCTCCCGTGAAGAGACCGAATGATCAAAATCGACGATCGCCAGATCGACTTGCCGCAGTTCGTTGGTCGCTGCAAAAACAAGGACGAGCATTTGCACCAGCGGCATCACAAATATGATTGGCAACATCGATTTGTTACGAAAAATCTGGATAAACTCTTTCTGTAGAATATAAAATAATGTTCGCATAGTCGGTTATTGAAGACGGATTTTAAATTTCCGGATACTGATAAAAATAAAAAGCACTGACATTCCCAGCAGGATAAGCGTGTTGGGCCAGATAGCCCCGAGTCCGCCCCCCTTGAGCATCACTGTCCGGTTAATCTCGATAAACCACCTCGGAGGGATCACATTTGACAAAATCTGCAGAGGTACTGGCATATTCTTTACCGGAAAGATAAATCCAGAAAGGAGGATGCTGGGCAACATCAGTACGAATCCCGACATGGCCAGCGCTGTTACCTGATTGTCTACAAATGTTGAAATCAGAATACCCAGGGAGAGTGCCAGAAAGATGAACAGAAGAATTTCGCCTAACAATAAGGCCAGACTTCCCACAACAGGGACTTCGAAAACAAAATATCCCAAAAGAAGGACAACCAGCGCATTGACAATAGAGAGAATCATATATGGAACCACCTTCCCGAGAATAATCTGGATGGGTTTCAACGGCGAAGCGAGTAGGATCTCCATGGTCCCGGTCTCCTTTTCCCGCGTAATTGTGATTGCAGTCATCATGGCAGAGATGAGCATCAGGATTACTGCGATTAACCCGGGAATAAAATTGTAGGCATCGCGCATATCTTCATTGAAAAGCATCCTTACCTTGATATCCACGCCCGGGAGTTTCTGGTTCTGACCGAATTCGTCCTTGACGAAACCATTGGCAATTGCAGTCGTATAATTCACAATAAGTTGTGCTGCATTGGGTTCTGAAGCATCGGCAATTAACTGAATTCCGGCTTTCCCTTCCTTCATGATCCGACGCCCAAAATCAGGCTCAAAAACGATAATTTCCTTAACCTTGCCGCTTCTGAATAAGCCCTCGTATTCGCTTTCCGATGATGGGGTGGCTGCCAGCTGAAAAAATCCGGAAGATAATAACCTTTGAGTCATGCGTATGCTGAGGTAGTCTTTTGAATGGTCAACAACCCCGATCTTAACATTACGCACTTCATTGGTAAGCACAAAACCAAACAGCAAAAGCTGGGCTATCGGGATTCCGAACAAAATGACCAGTGTTCGCGGATCGCGGAAAATATGGTGAAACTCCTTTTGGAGAAAGGCAAGAAATCTGTTCATCCGTTATTATTTATATTTTTTGGCTCAATGAAATTCCCCGTTTCCCGGGGTTCCTTTCATCGGGCAATTTTTAAAAATACTTCATCCATATTGCTGGCATTATACTGCTCTTTAAGTTTTTGAGGAGTATCCAGCGCAACAATCTTCCCGTCAGCCATGATCGATACCCGGTCACAATATTCAGCCTCGTCCATATAATGGGTCGTAACGAAGACGGTGATCCCCTTCTCAACAGCTTCATAGATCAGGTTCCAGAATTGGCGCCGGGTAATTGGATCGACTCCACCGGTCGGTTCATCAAGAAAAACAATTTTGGGATTGTGTAATATCGCAATTGAAAAGGCGAGTTTTTGTTTCCAACCTAATGGCAAGTCACCGATTTTACGATTTTCGTACTCCGTAAGCTCAAGTCTTTCAAGCATTTCTGCAGTTCTTGCTTTACGTTCAGCCATGTTCATCCCATATATACCACCGTAAAACCGGATATTCTCATAAATGGTCAAATCTTCGTAAAGTGAGAACTTCTGGCTCATATAACCGATGTTCTGTTTGATCTTTTCGGTCTGCCGGTAAATGTCATATCCTGCGACCTTCATTACTCCTGAGGTCGGAGTGGAGAGACCACACAGAATCCGGATAGCTGTTGTTTTACCGGCTCCGTTTGCGCCAATAAACCCAAAGATCTCCCCTTTGTAAACCTCAAAATTTAGATTGTCATTTGCTACGAAGTTTCCGAACTTCTTAACCATATTTTTAACGGTAATAACAGGTTCACTTGTAATCATTGTCTGTGGTTATGGTGATTCATTAACAGGATAAAAACATCTTCAATGGTTGCTTCCATAGGGGTCACTGAAATTTCCAGTTCACCCTGATCCGACAAAAATTTTTGAACCGATCCGGAGGTGTGCCTCCCTTTTTGAGTGACTAGGTGTAAAACCTGTCCAAAACTATTTACCGAAATTACTGATGGGAGTTTCTCGAGGAACTTTGAAGTGTCGTAAATCTTCCTGGTCCGAACAGCCCAAAGATCTTCAGGAAATGAACCGGTCATCTCTTTCGGTGTGGCCACAGACATCAGACTTCCCTGCTGAATTAGGGCAATCCTGTCGCACAGAGAAGCTTCGTCCATGTAAGGTGTTGACACGAGTATAGTTATTCCCATATTATTGAGTCGCTTAAGCATTTCCCAGAACTCTTTCCGCGATACTGCATCCACACCCGTTGTAGGCTCATCCAGAATTAGAATCTCGGGTTTATGAATCAGGGCGCACGAAAGAGCTAGCTTTTGCTTCATCCCGCCCGAGAGTTTTCCGGCCCGGCGCGTTTTGAACGGCTCTATTTGCTGATAGATATCCTTTATTAAATAGTAGTTCTCCTCAATAGTGGTTCCAAACACAGTAGCAAAAAATTTCAGGTTCTCTTCAACTGTCAGATCCGGGTAAAGCGAAAATCTTCCTGGCATATAACCGGTTATCAGCCTGATCTTTTTATAATCGGCGACAACATCAAGGCCGCTCATGGTGGCTTTGCCGCCATTGGGTAGCAGCAACGACATGAGAATGCGCATCAGCGAAGTTTTGCCGGCACCGTCAGGTCCAATCAATCCGAAAAGTTCACCTTTCCCGACTGAAAGTGAAATCTTGTCGAGTGCGACAATATCACCGTATTGTTTATGCAAATCTTTGACTTCAATCATTTTAGGAGCCGATATTAGAATTTAATTTCCCCGGGCATCCCGATTTTTAGAGTTCCGTCATTGGGTACCCTGACTTTCACCGCATAAACCAGTTTTACACGCTCTTCACGAGTTTCAATAATTTTGGGGGTAAACTCAGCATCAGACGATACCCACTCAACCTTTCCCGAGAGTTCTTTTATGCCGTTTGTGCTGTCGATGAATACTTTAACCTGATTTCCCGTTTTTACCTGGGTTAATTGCGGACCACTGACATAAATCCGGAGAATCAGGCTGTCGATATTGGCCATTTTATAGAGTGGTTTTCCAGGTGTTGCCAATTCACCGGTAAGCGAATATTTCTCAAGAATAGTACCTGAAATAGGGGCTTTCACAACGGAAACTCCAATTCGTTCATTTAGAACCGAAATTTGAGCCTCAATGGCTTCACCACGTCTTTCCGTGGCCATGATCTGCGCAGCATACGCTTTCTTCTGTTTTTCAGCCAGGGCAATCTGCCCGTCAACATCATCCATTTGTTTGGGTGTTGCGGCGCCGTCGGCAATCATTTTCCGAATTCTGGCCTGATCCTTCTGAACATTAACAATCAGCTGATCTGAAACAGCTATCTGGGCAAAAAGCCCCGCTTTTTCCGCCAAAACCGATGCTTTCTGGGCCATCAGCTGGTCCCTCTGAAGCACCATATTGACCGTATCAGTGACTGCCATGATTGCACCCTTTGCAACCTTTTCACCCTCCGCAAAGGCGGTCATCAGTATTTTTCCGCTATTTTCTGAAGAGATAATAACTTCATCTGTTTCGAAATTTCCAAACGCATCGGACTTGGTTTGATTCGTCGAACAAGCTCCGAGAATTAATATCAATGACAAAAATAAAAGTGTTTTCATTTTTCGGATGGTTATCATTTTATAAGATTTTTGGTTTTGAATATTTTATGTAATTTACTGCCTGATTTACTGTTAGTTACTTATTTCCCCTGATGGTCTGGAAATTCACGGAAGCCTGCACCAACTGCACCTTATGGGTTTCCAGATTTGCCTTTGCCTGAAGTGCGGCATTCAGATCGCGGATATAATCGGCCGATGTAATTACCCCGTTTTTAAGTGACGAGGCTGAGCGATTTGTTATCTGATCTTTGATGATCACCAATTGTTCATCTGTAATAATCAACTTTTTATACTTTTGAGCATTATTGGCTTCCTGGTTGAGCGACATTTTCAGTGATCGGTTGAAATTCTCAAGGTTTGTATTGATTATATCCTTTTGAAGCAGAAGGGAGGATCGGTCCCGGCGATTCTTATGCCAGTCCCATAGGTTCCAGGACAATCCTGCACCAAACATATACCAGTCGGTAAAATTGTTTTCCAGCATATTAAGTCCCGGACGACCATATCCGGCCTGACCGAATGCGTAAAGGAAAGGTTTGTGAGAGTCTTTCAGGAGCTCCTCATTTTTATCGATTTTTGCTTTCTGAAGGTTAAACAAAGTGATCTCAGGTCGTCCGAAATCTGTATTATTTTCGATGGTTAAAGACTTAGGTACCGAAAAAATTGTTTGAACAGGGATGGATGTGCCCGTTACTATTTCGAGTAGCGCACAGGTGGTATGAAAGGTCGAATTCAATTCCTCATCCTGCTGGTCAGTTAACAATCTTTCGGCCCTAAGCTGGTCAAGTTCGTTGGGTAATGCAACCCCATTGGTCACGGCTGATCCCACCGTTTTAATCTGTTCATCGAGGGTGTTTTTTTTAAGGTCAACAATTTTTAGATTTTCCCGGATGACCAGGGCATTAAAATAGAGTGTGTTGACAGTTTCCTTAATTTTGTACAATTCGGTTTCGATCTGCTGATTAGAAACTAACCGGTCAGCTTCTTCCAGTTCTTTACTCTTTTTGGCAACACCTCCGTCATAAATTTTCTGACGGATATCGAGATAAGCCTTGTACTGATCCTGTGACGGCATCTTTGGCATCGTGATATTGGCTGGTAATTTGATGGCCAGTTTGGTCACATCCGATTGCCACGAAGCTCTTCCTGTCAGGTCAAATTGCGGAAGGTTTAAGGTCTGGATGTTCTGCTGCCGGAGTTCTGATATCTGGTCTATGATTCCGGCTTGTCTCAATAAAGGGTGATTCCTTCGCGCCATTACCTGGCAGCTGTCCAGACTTAAGGTCTGTCCATACGACCATGAAACCACAATGGTGAAAAACAAAAATAACAGTGATCTTCTCATACTTCTATAAATTTTAACATCATATTTTTAACAATCTCTTTTCGCTCACTTAAAAATTGGTCATAGGCCTTCTGATCGTCATTAAAATAAACCAATTGCAATAAAGGCCGTCCTGCAAAGGGGAATACAAGCATTCCAAGAAGACTCACCACGATATGCCTGGGATCAAGGTTTGACTGGTTATTTATTTGAACTTCATTCAAAAATATTTCAAGAAGCTGCTGAGGTCCGATCCCCGATTCAAATATCATCGCTTTAAGTACCTTAGGATCGCGATTGATTTCATTGATTATAAATTGAGGAACATATGGATTTGCGGCAATCAGATCGATGTAGTTATCTATAAAAACGATTAGTTTCTCTTTAAGTGGAAGATCGGATGTAAAAGCACCCCTTATTCTGGAAAAGAATCTGGTGAAGATATCTTTAAATACCGCCTCAAAGAGTTTTTCCTTGCTCCGGAAATAATAATGCAGGAGAGCTTTGTTCATTCCCACCTCATCGGCAATCTCCTGCATCCGGGCACCCTCCATCCCCTTCAACACAAATATCTTTCGTGCGGCTTCATAGATTTTCTCTTCAGTTGTACTATCCATTATTATTATCCTTTTGGTTTAACCAATTGGTTAAGATTTGACAAAGGAATAATAATTATTTGAATCAACCAAATAGTTTAACCAAATAAATTAACCAGATGGTTAAATTAATTATTGACTATTATTTTCGACAGGATTTTAGTAATATGGAAATGGGTGGAAATATGTTGAAATATAGGGCAGCATGGCTTATTAAAAATTGATTGACAGTTAATTGGAATCAGAGGGGGAGGGATTGTATCGGGGCTGTTCTAATGGTAATAAATCAAAACCCCCGGAATGCTGATGCTTTCCGAGGGTTTTGATTTTATATTAAGGTGATCTGCTAATACAAGGTAGCCTGTTTGTAAGCCGGTTTCCGGTTGAACAGATTATCCCAAAATGATTTTGGTTCAGTTTTATTTTCCTGGTTATCTGATGGAACTAAAGGCGATTCTTTAACTACCAGTTGACTGTTTTCTGTACTTTTGGAATTCACAGAATCGACCTTTGGACTCCAGAAAGAGGTAATTTCCAGGAAACGCTGATAAGCTTGTTTGTGTTGGCTAAGCAACCATTTGTAAATATTCTGATCGGAATAAACTTTCTGAATTCCGTGTCCCTGACCTTTAAGGACCGAAAAGATAGGTTTCGAACCGACTTCCTGTAATGCTTCAACCATCTCTTCAGAACGGCCGATCTTCACTTTGCGATCTACTTCACCATGGAAAACCCATGTTGGAATATCTTTTAAAGTCTCAACCATATTTGGTCTTCCTCCGCCACAAAGTGGCATGATGGCTGCAAAGTATTCCGGATAGCGAGAGGCGATATCCCAGGTGCCAAAGCCGCCAAGACTCATTCCCGTCAGATAAACCCTGGACTCGTCAATGTTATATTTATCCTTCAACTCCTGGTAAAAAGACTCAAACCATTTTCCGGCAGTCCAATTTTTATTTGAAGGACATTGGGGAGAGATGACAATGGCGTCAACATCCATACCTCTTTCGAGGTAAAACGGAGGGCCGTATTTTTTTAACCGTTCGAGATTGTTCCCTTTACATGAACTACCATGAAGATAAATTATTAATGGCCAAGCTTTTGCATTTGTTTTGTCATATCCGTCAGGAAGGTAGGCGAGGTATGAGTAAGTTTTTGATTTTTGAGCCAAAAGCGGTGAGTTTCCTCCTGGCGTTTTAGCTGAAAGGGTGATTGCAAAACTTAAAAATGTAATCAGGGCTATTATTTTCATATGTTGTCCTGTTAGTGAATAAAGTACAAAAATAACTTTTTAATCGGTTAAAAACCCAAAAAAACGCATTTTTTAAATTTTTTAACATTAAATTCGAAAAAATAAACTCATTAACAAATTGAAATAATGATTGTTATGAGTTATTTTTCAAATACGACTTTTTCTATTTTCATCGTTAAATTGGCTGCAAATTCATCGTGAAAATGCTATTTTCAACTTCTTTGACCACCTCTTTTACTGAAGGTCTGCCTGGATTACAGCAGTCCTTTGATTTTCAGCAATTCGAACATTTCATCCCTGGTCTCCCTGGCACTTTCACCTGCCTTAACCGCGAAATCTTCTTCATTGGAAGCATAGATAATCGCTCTGGAAGAGTTTACAAGCAATCCACATTGTTCGTTTAAACCATATCTTGCCACTTCCTGCAGGCTTCCCCCCTGTGCTCCAACTCCCGGAACCAAAAGGAAGTGTGAGGGTACAATCTTGCGGATTCCTTCAAGTTCTTCAGCCTTTGTGGCCCCGATCACGTAAATGATATCTTCGGAGCTCCCCCAATCCTGGGATATCCGGAGCACCTTCTCGAATAGCTTTTCACCGGTAGCATCATCTTTTCCAAATTGGAAATCATAAGCTCCTTTATTTGAGGTTAATGCAAGCAGAACCACGCGTTTCCCTTCGTAGCCCAGAAAAGGCTTAACTGAATCCTCACCCATGTATGGAGCCACTGTGACGGCATCAAATGACATCTTTTCGAAAAATGCCCGGGCGTACATCGCGGAGGTATTCCCAATATCACCCCGTTTGGCATCTGCAATCAGGTAGATATCCGGGTAATTTTCATGCAGGTAATGGACGGTTTTTTCGAGACTGCGCCAACCTTCCAGACCTTCAGATTCATAAAAGGCCAGATTTGGTTTATAAGCTATTGTAAATGGTGCTGTTGCATCAATGATTTCCTTGTTAAAGGCAAACATGGGATCGGTCGTATCCAGCAAAAAAGCGGGTATTTTACGGATATCAGTGTCAAGTCCCACACAGAGGAACGACCCTTTTTTTTGGATGTTCCCGAAAAGTTGCTCGTTATTCATCGATTTATCTATTTATTTTTTGCAATAATGAGAGGATCTTAAAATCAATTAATTAGGAAAAATTTCTAAAGGCCTACAACCTAAAGGCCTACAACCTAAAGGCCTACAACCTAAAGGCCTACAACCTAAAGGCCTACAACCTAAAGACCTACAACCTAAAGGCCTACAGCCTAATAGCCTACAATTCTGTTTCTTTCAATCGTTCGGTATTCTCTTCAACCCGTAATTTATCGATAATTTCCTCGATATCACCGTCCATAATGGCAGGAAGGTTATAAACGGTGAGCCCGATACGGTGGTCTGTCATGCGTCCCTGGGGATAATTGTAGGTACGGATTTTGGCGGAACGATCACCGGTTGATACCATTGTTTTTCTTCGGGAGGCAATTTCATCAATATATTTCTGGTACTCCATATTATATAACCGGGTGCGAAGTTCACCCATTGCCTTGGAGAGATTTTTGATTTGAGATTTCTCATCCTGGCAAGTCACAACAATTCCTGTGGGAATATGGGTAAGTCTAATCGCCGAATAAGTTGTATTAACACTTTGGCCACCTGGTCCTGATGAACAGTAGGTATCTTTCCGGATATCGGTTTCTCGCAGGTCGATATCGAACTCTTCAGCCTCCGGCAAAACAGCCACCGTTGACGCGGAGGTATGGATCCGTCCCTGTGTTTCGGTTTGCGGTACCCGTTGAACCCTGTGAACACCCGATTCAAATTTAAGAACTCCATAGACATTTTCGCCGGTTACCTTGGCCACAATCTCTTTATAACCACCTGAAGTCCCTTCTGTAGAGTTAGTTACCTCCAATTTCCAGCCCTTGCGATCACAAAATTTCGAGTACATTCTGAACAGGTCTCCGGCGAATATTGCAGCTTCATCACCACCTGTTCCGCCACGAATCTCCAGAATAGCATTTTTACTATCCTCAGGATCCTCAGGAACAAGGAGAAAACGGATCTCGTTTTCGTGTTCCCGGATCTGGTTTTCACTGTTCTCAAGCTCCTCACGTGCCATTTCCCGCAACTCTTCATCTGATTCTGTATCAAGGATTTCTCTCGCATCTGAGAAATTCTTTAACAGGTTTTGATAACGTTGAAACGATTTCACCAAAGAATCAAGTTGTTTATAATCCTGATTCAATTTCACATACCGTTTCATATCCTTCATAATATCCGGATCGGATATCTGCTGGCTGACCTCGTCGAAGCGAATCTTGATTCCTTCGTATTTTTCTATGAGTGAATTGTCTGACATACAATTTTTGATTAATGCTAAATGTTTTAATGAATAGTGCTGAATGCTGAAGACGTATGGCTTAGCTAATATTCAAATGTACCATAATTGGAGTGAATGGTTACTTTTTTGCCATCGAAAGGTTCAACACGACCGATGATCTGGGCATCAATATTAAAAGATTTAGCAATGGAAATAATTTTGTCTGCAACATTCCGATCGGCATAGATTTCAAACCGATGGCCCATATTGAACACTTTATACATTTCGTGCCATGAAGTTCCGCTTTGTTCCTGAATCAGTTTGAACAACGGGGGAATTTCAAAAAGATTGTCTTTGATAACATGAACATTATCAATGAAATGAAGTACCTTAGTTTGAGCTCCTCCTGAGCAATGGATCATTCCTGAAACTGAATCCCTGAATTGTTCAAGTACCACTTTAATTACCGGGGCATAAGTTCTTGTAGGCGAAAGTACAAGCTTTCCTGCATCCAGACCGGTTCCGTACACGGGATCGGTCAGTTTGCATTGTCCTGAAAAAACCAGCGATTCGGGAACAGCGGGGTCGTAACTTTCGGGATATTTTTCGGCGAGGTATTTGGCAAACACATCGTGCCGGGCGGAAGTGAGGCCATTACTGCCCATTCCTCCGTTATAAACCTTCTCGTAAGAGGCTCTTCCTGAAGAGGATAATCCGATAATGCAATTCCCTGCTTTGATCCTGTCAGCCGAAATCACTTCACTCCGTTTCATCCGGCAGGTCACGGTCGAGTCAACAATAATTGTCCGTACAAGATCGCCAACATCGGCTGTTTCGCCCCCTGTAGCCTGGATATTGACACCCAATTCCCTCAGTTCGGCACAAAGCTCTTCGGTTCCCGCAATTAGTGCAGCAATCACTTCACCGGGCACATTATTTTTATTTCTTCCGATGGTTGAAGAAAGTAAAATATTGTCGACTGCACCCACGCAAATCAGGTCGTCAAGATTCATGACGATGGCATCCTGGGCAATACCTTTCCAAACCGATAAGTCACCGGTCTCTTTCCAGTAAAGGTAGGCAAGGGAAGATTTTGTTCCGGCCCCGTCAGCGTGCATGATGTTGCAATAATCAGGATCTCCGCCCAGATAATCGGGCACGACTTTACAAAAAGCCTTTGGAAACAGCCCTTTACCGATATTTTTAATCGCATTATGGACATCCTCTTTCGAAGCTGAAACACCTCTGAGATCATATCTGTTTTCGGAACCCATATTGATAATCAATGGTTTGGAACTATCCTGAGATTAATCCGCATCTCCGGCTCAGGTGGCGCGAAAATAATACTTTTTTGTGGTCTTTTTAGTTCACAATTTCTTTTATAACCTCATCAAGAGTTTTTGCAAGGTTGGACAGATTTAATTCTACATCCTGTTATAAATCTCAATGCCAACTCTGTCGATATGCTCCTGCAATTTGGGTTCATTAATGCTCTCATAATTAAGTACATCAAACCGGTAAGGCATGTTTGTTTCTTCATTCAACCAGTAACTTACCTGGCTAATGGTATCAAAGTCCAGATCGGTTCCCTTAAGTGCAATATCCACGTCACTGCCGTTTTTGAAATTGCCTTTTGCACGGCTGCCAAAAATAAAGGCACGTTCAACTTTAGGGTGCTTCCGTAAAACCTGCATAATGATTTCAATATCAACATCTAAAAGTCCAAACCTATTTTTCACTTAACTTCTGTTTAAAGCTGATTAATAATGTTTTAAGTAATGGAAAATATTTGTTTTGTATTAGCTGTTCCATATCTGTGGCCCTTTGCTCATCGTAAGTATGGGCCGTTAAATTTCGGTCAAGCAAAAGATCCATCCAATCGTGTCCGTTTTCTATTATGCCAATCTCAAAGGCTTTCTTGATGGCTCCCCTGGGTGATTTAATGTCCACAAAACCTTGTTGTTCAAGGTAATCTTTTACCATATTCCATGCCAGTTCAAAACTCATTTCAAAGAACTGAATAATACCCGCTTTTTGAACAATATCAGGATTAGGTATTTGCAAAGCATCTTCCAAATAACGCATTGATTTTGTAAAGTTTTGGAATCGTTGTTCCCAGCGTACATCCTGATTATCCATGGGTTGATGATTTTATTTTTGATAAATTCCAATTAAAGCTCAAATATAACAATTTAGCAGGATTGGATAAGCCAGACTACAGCTGTTTTTACTCTTGTTAGTTTGAATCACTATTTTTCAAACTTCTCGCGGTAATCGGAGGATAAAACCCTGAATTCGGTGCGCCGGTTGATCTGATGACAGATCTCCCGTTGTTTATCATCAATGAGTCCCTGGATAAAATCACAGGTAAGATCAGTGCCCGGTTTCAGGAAGGGGTACGTTTTAGATAGTTTTTTGGAGACCCGTTTGGGTGCAGTTTTTCCGTATCCTTTGGCGACCAGCCGTGCAGGCTGTATCCCTTTGGCAATTAAATAGGAAACCACCGACTGAGCCCTTTTCTGGGAAATTTCCGAATTCAGGGCATCGTCACCACGGCAGTCGGTATGGGCCATTAATTCAATGACCGTTGTTGGGTTGAGCACCAGTATCCCGGACAAACTGTCGAGAGCTGCAACTGATTCGGGTAGCAGGTCCCATTTCCCGAAGGCATAATATATATTGTCAACGCTGATTGGAGCATCTGAGGGTGTGAGCTCCATCCTTAGCTGAAACTCTTTTCCTTCTTCTATTCCCATTGTGGAAGCCACCATCTTTGCATTTAAAAAACCTTTCCGGTAAGCAGCCACGATATATTCAACCTGAGGTTTGAGTTTAAACCTGAATTTACCGTTTTCTGCCTTCATTTTCAGCATTGTACCATCGGTTCCAATAAGTTTTACAGTTGCATCGGTAATTCGCATCCCGTTCTCCTTATTGAAAACATCTCCCTCCATCTCATACACTTTAGGTGGGAGCATGAAGGTGTATATATCGTCATTAAAACTTCCCTCACGATTGCTGCTGAAAAATCCCCTCTCTTCGCCCTGGTAAAATGAAATCGCAAAATCGTCGCCTGTAGAATTAATTGGTGACTTCATGTTTTCAACGATCCACTTTCCGTCATCCCCTTTTTGTGCCAAAAAAATATCGAAACCGCCCATTCCAACATGGGCATTGGATGAAAAATAGAGGTTTCCGTTTTCGCGGATAAATGGGAACATTTCGTCACCGGATGTATTGATCTCAGGTCCGGCATTGACAGGTTTTTCCCAGGTATCCCCTTTTTTCCGCTTGGCATACCAGATATCTTTTCCGCCATATCCACCTGGACGATCAGAAACAAAGTAGAGGGTATTTCCATCAGCTGAAAGCGAAGGGTGCGCGGCCATTAGTGTATCCCCGCCTATTTTTACTTTTATTGGATCACCCCATAACCCTGATAATTGCTTGGAGACAAAGATCTCGGCACTACGCTGATCCGATTTCTGGTAACGGCAACGGGTAAAATACATCGTATTTCCGGCGGCATTAAAGGAGGCTGCCCCTTCATCATCCTGGGTATCAATGACTTTTAAATCGTCAACCAGTTTAGGCTTGTCCCATTTGTTTTTCTGGAGATTATAGGTACTTTTGAAAATGTCAGCATTATATTCTCCGGTGATGGCACTTTTCACTGTTCCTGTGGCCCCTTTTCTGGAAGAAGTAAAGTATATTTCATTGTCATGCAATCCAGCATATGAAGCGGAATAATCGTTTGCAGCTGAATTTATATCTTTCAGATTATCAACTTTATAACGAGTTGGCTTATTAAGCCATTCCTGAGTTTCCCGGCACGATTCTATTCCATTGAGAGCCATTTGACTCTTGGGAACAGAATCAAGATATGCCTTGTAATTTTTTATTGCCTCATCATATTTGCCGTTGGCACGAAGCACTTCAGCGTAATGAAGCCAGGTTATGGCACCGCCGGGGTTCCGGATTGTGGCGCTTTTAAAATAACTTTCTGCGTAACGATATTGACCGATTTTATAATAAGCCTCAGCTATTTTAAAATGAATTATAGCTTTTTGCTGCCTGTCTTTGGTTTTTGTGTATACTTTCCGAAGGGATGAAATACTTTTATAGTATTCACCAATCTCAAATGAAGTCAGGGCTGTTTGGTAATGGTTTGATACTGTGCACGAACAGATGCTTCCAAAAATAAGCAACAGGAAGTAATAACGTATTTTATAATAAGCCATGTTCGTAAATCAATTAAACAAATTGGTCAATTTGGTACCTAGTTAAGGGCAAAGATAACCTATTGAAAGATTATTCTAATGCCTGTTTAGAAAAATCACCGCAATTTGAACGAAAGATTGTACCTTTGACCTTTTAAAATTAATATTTATGATTCAAGCTGAAATTCATACCGTAAAAGGGGTGATGAAGGTTAATTTCTTCGAAAAAGATGCCCCGGGAGCAGTCGCTAACTTTGTTAAACTTTCAAAGGAGGGGTTCTACAACGGACTGACCTTTCACCGGGTTATCCCCAACTTTGTCATCCAGGGCGGTTGTCCGAAAGGAACTGGTGCAGGAGGTCCGGGCTACACGATCAAATGCGAATTAGACGGAGAGAACCAATACCACGATCGTGGTGTTTTGTCGATGGCACATGCAGGTAAAGATACCGGAGGATCCCAGTTTTTTGTTTGCCATAGCCGCACAAACACAAGCCACCTTGACCGCAAACATACCTGTTTTGGTAAAGTTTATGAGGGATTGGAAGTAATAGACGCAATTCGCCAGGGTGATAAAATTGAAAAAATTGTAATTGTCGAATCTTAAGGTCCCTGTTAAGAAGTTTTATTCTTTTTATAAACCGTCTCTGAATGAATTTCAGGGACGGTTTTTTTATCCCTCAATCCATCCTTTTGGAATTCAAACTTACCTGCATTAATCCATTCATAATGAATTAAATTCACCGATCACTTTTATCTAAAATATAATAATTAATTTAATAATTATTTGATCATATTTGGAAATTTATTGCTATATTAGAGCAAACAAATATGACCACAAATCGCCCGGTTTTATTGTGTCGCCAAGATGGATCAGATTTTTTAACAATCGTATAAAATTTAAGGAAATGGAAAACTCATTTGATGTTGTGCTTACTCCTGAGAATAAGAAATCAATTTTCCAGGAAATTTTGAATGCCAGAACAGGCATGCCCTATTTGATCAAATTATCGGATGATGATCGCAAATCGTTACCCAAAATGGATGACGGATGTAAACAGTTTGTTCAGAAAAGCTTTGAATTCGCCAGTAAGGATGAGGCGCTTGATCCTGGATCCAATTTATTGAAGAGTGGTCCCATCGATATGGATCTCTATTCATTCCTGGCAAGTGTGGAAACCCAACTCAAGGAATTGCTGGAGATGGTTAAGGATACCAAGCAAGTTGCTGGTTCTGAGGCTTATGAAATTGCCAGATTTATTTACATGAAGGCAAAGATGAATGTTAAGTTAAATATTCCCGGATCACAGGCTATTGCAGATGATCTTGGCAAGCTTTTCCGGCCAAACTGTACCCAGCACACACACCTGATTTCATTGCATTAGTCCAGATACCCGTCAATTTCTGAATTGAAGGGCATATGGATCAGAATCATTTTGGAAGGGTTAAAGTTCGTTAGCGGATGACTTTTCAGGACATGAAAGTCATCCGTTAACTTTGAAATTGTGTATCTTTGTTTGAACTTTAGGGAATTGAAAATTACTTAAGCTAAAAAATAATTTGTTCAATTTTCTCAGTTTAAGTATTGTCATTACAGAAACATTCCATTAATTTCGGGAAATTATTGGCGGTTTGATTTACAGCATCCGAAATATCTAATGATTTTAAATAATAAATTACCGTTGCCGTCGGAAAAATATTTCATTTGCCCGGCATCAGCTTTACAGATAAAATTTGCAGTTGCCAGCTTATAATTTGAATTATAACTATTCACCATAAAATCTGTAAAAAATGAAAAATCAATTTACCGTGTTGGCAATTTGCCTGATGATCACTTTTTTGATTGCCTGTACTCCCTCGACTAATAAGGACCCAATCATCTTATACGGTCAGATTGATCGTTCACCCACAACGAATACACTGGCTACCCAGGAGAAAGATAATGGATGGGTGCTTTTATTTGACGGCAAAAATACCAGAGGCTGGCATGGTTTCAATTTGAAGGTGTTTCCTGACAGTTGGGTGATTGAAAACGAGGTATTCACAACTACCACAAAGGGTGGTCATGAAGATCTGGATCTGGTCACGGATAAGGAATATAGTAATTTTGCCCTGAGTCTTGATTTCAAAATGATGAAAGGAACCAACAGTGGTATCATTTTCCAAATTCATGAAGATCCAAAATACAAATTTCCATACGAGACCGGACCGGAATTTCAGATAATTGATCAGGCTGGATGGCCCGATCCTCTGCAGGACTGGCAGATCTGCGGTGCCAATTATGCGATGTATCCGCCTAAATCACTGCCAAGTAATCCAACAGGCGAATGGAATCACCTTCTGCTCGTTGTTGATGGAAACCATGTAACTCAAATCATTAATGGGGTGATCGTCGTCCAATATGAAAAATATACCGATGAGTGGAAAAAACTACGGGCGAGTGGCAAATGGGCAAACTTTCCGGATTATGGAAAGTTCGACAAAGGGCATATTTCACTTCAAAACCATGGAACACAGGTTTGGTTCCGCAATATTAAACTAAAGGAATTCAGTGAATTATAATAATTTTTTAAATGGAAAATAACCTTTATTCAAGAAGAAATTTCCTGAAAAACAGTGCAGTTGCGACTGTCGGAATCTCAATTGTCCCTTCCTTTTCAGTAAGTGGATTGGGGCATTACGCACCCAGCGATAAAATGAACATCGTCGGTGTGGGTATCGGAGGGAAAGGACATCCTAACCTCGTGGGAATGTCGAAGGAAAATATCATTGGATTATGTGATGTTGATTTGAAATATGCCGAAACATGTTTTAAGGAGTTTCCTGCAGCAAAACGATACACTGATTGGCGCAAAATGTTCGATGAAATGGGAAGTTCAATCGATGGGGTGATGGTTGCTACCGCCGACCATTCACATGCCATAATTGCAGCAACAGCTCTTTCGCTTGGAAAACATGTATATTGCCAGAAACCACTGACCCATTCGGTTTATGAATCGCGATTATTGACCCGGTTGGCGGCAAAACATAAGGTAGCCACACAAATGGGGAATCAGGGAAATTCCGGTGACGGGGTCAGACAGATCAGCGAGTGGATATGGAACGGAGAAATCGGTGAGATTAAAGAGGTTCATGCATGGACTGACCGGCCCATCTGGCCACAGGGACTTCAGCGTCCGGCTCAACTGATGAAAACACCTAAGACTTTGGATTGGGATCTGTTTATTGGTCCTGCATCGATGCGACCCTATCATGAAATTTATACACCCTGGAATTGGAGGGGTTGGTGGGACTTCGGGACCGGTGCTTTTGGTGATATGGCCTGCCATGTTTTAGACCCTGTTTACCAATCGCTTAAGTTGGGATATCCCGATAAAGTCAGAGGAAGTTCAACTGCTATTAATACGGAATCGCCTCCTATGGCTGAAACAGTTGAATTCTGCTTCCCTGCCCGCGAGAATCTGCCAAAAGTTGCCATGCCTGCGGTTAAAGTTTACTGGTATGACGGCGGCCTTTACCCGAACATATCGGAACTTTTGCCAGAAGGTGAAAACCTGATGGCTGACGGTCTGGGCGGCTGTATTTTTGTTGGTTCCAAAGACACTTTGATTTGCGGTTGCGGCGGTTTTAATGCCCGACTGGTTTCCGGCCGGATTCCAATAGTATCACCTTATCTTCGCCATATTCCTGGAGCAATCGGATATGTTGACGGCCCGCATGAGCAGGACTGGATACGGGCGTGTAAAGAATCACCCGAAAACCGGACCGAAGGAACTTCAAATTTTGCCTATTCCGGCCCTTTCAACGAGATGGTTCTCCTTGGTGTGCTGGCTATCAGGCTGCAAGGATTAAATAAATCATTGAAATGGGATGCTGAAAAGATGCAGATAACCAATATTTCTCCAAATGAGGAACTGAAAATTATCACTTCAAATGAGTTTAAGGTAATCGACGGCCATCCCCATTTTAATAAACAATCGATGAAATTTAATGCACTGGAACGTGCGAATGAATATATCCGTCATACCTATCGCAATGGATGGAATTTGCCTGCAATGGTATAATTGCAGATTGGTCATTGATGAATTTATCTAACCAATCTGATTAAATTATTTAAATCAATGAATAGCAGAGAGAACCTGAAAAAAACGCTGAATCATCATCAGCCTGAACGACTGGTTGTTGACTTTGGTGGAACTGCTGTTACGGGTATTCATTGTCTGACAGTGAAAAACCTCAGAAATTATTACCATCTGGATAATCATCCCGTGAAAGTAATAGAACCTTTCCAGATGTTGGGAGAGATTGAAGAAGATTTACGGGAAGCATTGGGTATTGATGTGATTGGCGCTTATGGCAAAAATAGCATGTTTGGATTTGCAAACAGTGAATGTGAATGGAAACCTTTCACATCCAATTGGGGTCAGCAACTCTTTGTTCCTGTTGATTTTAATTTTATCAAAGCTGAGGACAGCAGTTTGCTGATCTTTCCGGAAGGGGATGAAACAGTCTCACCATGTGCAAGAATGCCAAAGAGTGGCTATTTCTTTGATGCAATAATCCGTCAGCAACCTATTGATGATGATAAGCTTAATCCAAAAGATAATCTTGAGGAGTTCACTCCTGTTGATAGAGCAAGTCTGGATTATTGGGAACGGACAATATGTCAGCTGACGACTTCAGGCAAAGGCATTATTGCCAGTCTTGGTGGAACAGCCTTGGGTGATATTGCACTTGTTCCTGGCATGCAACTGAAAAATCCCAAAGGGATTCGCGATGTGGCTGAATGGTATATGAGTACAGTGTTACGGCCTGATTATATCCATTCGGTCTTTGAGAAACAAACGGAACTTGCGATTGAAAATTTTAAGAGAATTTACGAAAGAATAGGTAATCAGATAGATGCAGTTTTTATTTGTGGCACCGATTTTGGAACACAGGAATCTACCTTCTGTTCTCCGGATCAGTTTTCAGAAATGTATCTGCCCTATTATAAACGAATTAATGACTGGATGCATCAGCATACTGCATGGAAAAGCTTCAAGCATTCGTGTGGGGCAGTGGAATCATTTATGCCACTTTTTATTGAAGCGGGATTCGATATCATTAACCCTGTACAGATCAATGCAAAAGGGATGGATCCCCGTCATTTAAAAAATGCCTATGGTAAAGAATTGGTTTTCTGGGGTGGGGGAGTCGATACCCAAAAAATGCTCTCTTTCGGAACCCCTGCGGAGGTGAAAAAACAAGTACTCGAGAATTGCGATATATTTGCTCAGGATGGAGGATTTGTTTTTAACACGGTACATAATATCCAGGCCAATGTACCAATTGAAAATCTGGCTGCTATGCTGGAAGCTATTCATGAATTTAACGGATTTTAATCAGATTATGGAAAGACGTACCTTTCTTATAAATAGTGGAATGTCAGTAGCCGGAGCTTTGTTGCTTCCCCTTAATTTCGGATGCAAAGGGAAGAATCCGAATGATTTGATTACTATAGGCATGATAGGGGTAGGCTTGCATGGCATTGAGAGGAATTTGAAACATTATCTTAAATATCCTGAATTGTGCCGGGTTATTGCAGTTTGTGACGTCAGTCTGACACGCGCCCAAAGTGCCAAAAATCTGGTTAATAATACCTATAAATCAAGAGATTGCATTGCTTATCAGGATTTCAGGGAGCTTCTGGATAACAAATCAATCGATGCAGTTCAGATTTCAACACCCGATCATTGGCATGTGCCAATCTCTGTCATGGCGGCCTTAAAGGGAAAGCATATCTGCTGCGAAAAACCTACACTGACTATTTCTGAAGGACGATTGCTCTGCGATGTAATAAAAAAAACCGGTGTTATTTATCAGGTTTCAATTGAAGACCGGTATTTAGGGGCCTACCATAAAATGGCAGAAGTGGCACTGAATGGTCGGCTCGGAGCCATAAAACATATTGAGATCTCACTTCCGGTGGGTCAATTACCTAAAAGTGATCTTGAAATAACTGTACCGCCCAAGGATCTTAATTATGATTTGTGGCTGGGGCCTGCTCAGGAAGTACCATTTATTTATTCGCGGACTTTCTATCATTTCAGATGGTATGACGCCTTTAGCGGAGGTCTGTTGACAGACTGGGGCGCCCATTATTGTGATACCGCCCAACTAGCCTCAGGCAATGAGTTTTCAGGTCCGGCTGAGGTTAATCCTGTTGGTGATACCCTTTATTATCGGGATGGGATCTTCAATACTGCTTATCAGTTCGATCTGCAATACAAATACCCCAATAGTATGACCATGAGGGTTAAAAGCGGCGACGCTTTAATCCGGATTGAAGGGGGAGAAGAATGGATTCAATCTGCAGGATGGAATAATAAATTGGAGACAAGCAATAATAAAATACTGGATTTAACCGGGAAGAATGTTGTTTTACCCATTGCAAATGACGAGATAATTGATTTTCTCAAGGCCATAAAGTCAGGACGGAAACCCTCTGCAACTGCCGAAGCAGGACATCGCACTAATAGTTTGCTCCATTGTGGGAACATCGCTTTGAAACTCAATCGGAAAGTAATCTGGAATTGCAAGGATGAACATTTTGAAAATGACCCGGATGCTGACAAATTCAGAAAAAGGGAGATGAGGGATCAGTGGAGCTATTCCAGAATTTGTCCAGGTTTTAAATATGAATAACGATCAATAGTACCAAAATCAAACGTTTTCAATTAGCCCGAATCATGACCAAAAAGGAATATTTGCATCATCTGTGTAATGGAGATATTTTGCCCGGTAAAACGATGTTTGTGCCTATATTAATGCACTTTATCGCCAGATATGCCGGCGGAAATTATGCCGGATTTGCTTCTGATTACCGGTTTCTGGTCGAGGCGAATCTTCGTGCACTTGCGAATTTTGATGTTGACATGGTAGGGCTGATCTCAGACCCTTACCGGGAGACAAGTGCATTCGGAGCCCGGATTGAATTCATCCCCGATGGGGTTCCCCGGTGCATGGACCTTGTAATCAAGAATTCCGATGATGTCAGAAATCTTGGAAGGCCTGATGTTTATAAATGCGAACGAACCCACGACAGGATTCTGGGAGCTGAATTATTGTCAAAGCACGTTAACGGTGAGGTACCGGTTTTCGGCTGGATTGAAGGGCCAATGGCCGAATCTTGTGATCTATCAGGTATTGAGCAGTTTATGGTTATGATGATGATGGATGCCGACTCAGCAAATATCCTCCTTGACAAATGTGTTTTGACGGCTAAAGATTTTGCAAAAGCTCAGATTGAGGCAGGTTGTGATATCATAGGAATGGGTGATGCGATCTGTTCTCAGATAGATCCGCAAACTTATGAGATCTTTGTAAAGGAGCGACATCGCGAAATCATTGATTTTATTCACGCTAATGGTGCTCTGGTAAAAGTGCATATTTGCGGAGATATTTCCCACCTTCTGCCACTTATGGAAGATCTCCGAATTGACATTCTCGATATCGATTGGCAGGTTGATCCTCAAAAGGCATTTGAAATAATGGGACCAGATGTGATTCGCTGCGGAAATTTAGACCCCCGCTTTGTTTTAAATAAATACCCTGATGAGATATTCTCAGAGTGTAAGCT